>Ga0207978_100015_pt1 | contig 235221 bp, 223 predicted proteins | sample LakWasM100_LOW12_2_FD_183920 | JGI IMG/M metagenome (GOLD analysis project Ga0207978, IMG submission 183920) | Freshwater sediment methanotrophic microbial communities from Lake Washington under simulated oxygen tension - Sediment Metagenome... | ecosystem: Environmental > Aquatic > Freshwater... | reverse complement strand
TATTTGGGATTATCAAACAGATCTTGGGCTTTCGCCAATTCTCGTTAAGAGGCCTCGACGCCGTAACGGGCGAATGGAAGTTGGTAACGATGGCCTTCAATTTAAAGCGGATGCATGTGTTGGCGGCCGGATAGCGGGAAATAGGGTACGAAATCACCCCGGGCTGGACAGAGACAAAGCCCGGCCATTTCAAGGTGAAACAGTGATGTTAGGTTAACGAGCCAAAGAAGCAGTGCCGCAAAAAACGTATTGGTTAAGCAATGAGCGGAATGCTGAGCCCTATCCGACAGGCTCCTAGGTAAATCCCAATATTCAGATTTTAAATTCAGGAGGAAATGTGGAGATGAGATTAGAGCTCGCATGTGAAGCCGCTGAAATGGATGAACAGTGGTCTTTTGTTGGCAATAAATCCAATCAACGCTGGCTCTGGTATGTCGTTGATCATGTGACGAGTGTCGTACTGGCTTATGTGTTTGGCAAATGCAAGGGCGAGCTGTTCAAAAAACTGAAAGCATTGCTTGAGCCCTTTGGCATTAGCCGTTATTACACCGATGATTGGGGCGCTTATGAGCGTCACCTTGAAGCCGATAAGTATAATGTAGGCAAGCGTAATGCCCAAAAAATTGAACGCAAGAATCTGAATTTCAGAACCTGGATTAAGCGGCTCACACGAAAAACAATTTGCTTTTCGAAATTAGAGATCCTGCATGATACGGTCATAGGATTGCTGATTAACAAGGTTGAGTTTGGCTTGGGTATTCATGCCTAATTACAGATTTAACTCACTACGCCGATCCAAACGTGCTTATCAAATAATCTGTGTATAACGCTAATTCTGCTTTTTTCATGAGCACATGAATAACCGAATTTAGTGATGGCTGCGTAACATCAGTTAATATCTTAATCTGGTATCATTAGGCTTGGCTTAGCTGTTTATAGTTTCTCATGCGCTTTCTCATCTTTGGTCGGATTGAAAAAAGCGTGAAACTATATCAGCTAAATTGATTTGTGCTGATTGCACTTATGAGTTGAATCTAAGTATTATAAAGAGCGACATGCGGTTGAGCGCATGTTCGGCAAGCTCAAGCACTGCTGCAAAATTGCTACTCGTTATGAGAAAAAGGCTGTTAATTACATGCGGATGCTGTCATTTTCTTTAGTGCTTTTATGACTTAGATGAAACGTCAACAGAACCTAGGATTGCATTTCGGAGTTGAATCCGCCTATCAGAATATTGAGTCGATACGATTGACAATCTCGCTAGACGCCAACTCCAAGCCCTGCTTGTAACATTCGCTGGCCCTGTCTTTATCGCCTTGGGTAAACAACAAATCGCCGAATAGTTGATAAGCCGGAACGGTAGGCTCTATTGATATACTTTTGGTCAGGTAGGTTGTCGCTTTTTGGTGGTCGCCGCATTTTATGCTCAATCTGCCCAGAACGGTCAGGAATACGGCGTCTCTGGGATGCGTAGGCAGCCATTGCTCGGCTGTTTCAAGCTGTCTTACGGCATCAATCGACTGGACATTGCCGAACAATACTACCAGCGTTTGATCCCAGGTTGTCGACAAGGCTCTTGCCAAGCTGCCTTCAACTTTTGCGCCCGCTCCTGCGTCTATCATTGCAGCAAAATAGATTGCCGAAACGCCCTTCATATTTCTTATGTAATCGGGAATTTCTGCCCACAACGAGTCAATTTCATCAACATTGCCTTGTTCGGCCGCTTGCTTTAACAATTTGCTGAACGCTTCGGTTTCCAGAAGTTTAATCTCGGCTTCCATTAACACTTTATTGCTGTTTAAGGATGGGATTAGTTTTCGTATGCCTTCCCAATCACCAGCTTGTTGATAGGCTTGATGTAACAGTCTTAAAACACTGGCGTGAGTCGGATCGATGGTATGTAGGCGTGTTAGTGTTTCAAGGGCTTGTTCGAACTGTTTTTCCGATAAATGTAATTCCGCTTGGGTCAGGCCTATCGCCACATCGGATCCTGGCGCCTGATCGGCTGCTTTTTTTAGGTATTCATCTCTTTTGTCAATCGCGCCACGGGATTGTGCGGCTCTTGCTGCTGTCAAATAATGAATTAACGGAGCGCCGCTGTGCGAGGCGTGTTTGATTAATACTTTTTCGGCTTTTTCCCAGTTGCCTTCGGCAGAATCAACCAAGCCTGCAATGAGGGCTTCCTGCGAACGGTTGAATTTGATGCTTTTGCCGCGATTTTTGATTTGGCCAGGCAATCGGAGTAGCCAGCCTAAAAACCTGAACAAGATATAAAACACAAAAAATCCCATGATCAGGCTAACCGAAAAGACGATTAACGATGTTTCAAGGGACCAATAGCCGATGCCGATCAGCACATAGCCGGGATTCTCAAATCCGCCCAGCCATTTATAGGCAGCAAAGGCGCTGGCAACGGCGATAAGCAGCGAACCCAGAAAATACATTATATTTTTCATCATGTACTCTCTGGATTAATGCGCAGCGGGTGCTGCTTCAACCGGCTGTTGCGCCGGTTCCTTACCGGATTCGACATTTCCACCGTCCTTGGGTGTCTCGGTTGGTTTTATCGCTTCGGCGGGATTCGCTGGTTCCGTCGGTTTTGCTGGTTCAATTGGCTTTGTAATCTGTTCGGATTTCACTTTTTCAGCAGGTGGCATGGCTTTGTCGACTTCCAGTCTCAGTTTGGTAATGTCCCTGAGCATTTTCAACGACAGACTGATGTCGGGAAAGTGGCTGCGAATTTTAATGGCATTAAATTTGTCCAACTCGGTAATAAAATTACTTGTTTCAGTGTTTTTGGCGAAATTTTGCTCGGTCCATTTCTTTGCATCGGCCAGACTGGATTGATAAAGTTGCTCGTTTTGCTGGATCAGAGCAATTTTGACCATTTCCAGCTTCACTCTTAACTGTTCGCGAATGAACTGGGCTTGTTCCGGAGTTAATATTTCCTTGATGGGATGTTCGGTATGTCTGATAGTTACCATCCCCTCAAGTTGTCCCAAGGCGGAATCAAGCAGATTTTGGCCCTCCTTGTCGACTGGCTCCCGCGCTGGTTTCGGCTGAGTCAATGTTTTTCCGGTATAAGGCAAAAACAAGGCTAATTTATCGACCTGATCTTGCAGCGATTGAATCGACGCATACATCCCGACAATATCGGCAACGGCAACATTACGGATAGCAGTAATATCCTTGGCGATTTGTTCGCGTATTTTAAATGCCCCGGCATCCCCGCTTTCTCTGAGGCGTTGATCTGCCGCTTCCAGTGCTTCACGGGTGGTATTAACATCACCCATTAAATATAGGCGTTGGTTGGCTATGCTTAACAAGTATTCGGCATCGGCAATTAGCCAGTCGCCACGGGTCTTGCCTAACTGGCGTTGTACCTGGGTAATTGCGGTATTTAATTCATTGCGTGAGGCATCCAGTTTTTCGTTATGTAACTTGGAGAAATCCGCCAGCGTTTGGGTAAAATGGGACTCCTTTCCGGCCACATCGGCTTCAACGGTTGCCAGCTGGGATTGAATGGCTGCAAGTTGCGCCTGATAGCCGCTAATCTGTTTTGAAAGCTCGATGAGTTGCATATCGCCCTTATTAACTTCTCCGCCTAAATCAGCCTGTTGGGAGCGCAATTGTTGAACAAGATAAAACCCGGCGCCTGCCAAGCTTATAATAATGAGCAGCATTATGATGCCAAACCAGAGTCCGCTACGCGACTTGCGAGCTTCGCTTACAGGATGTAGGCGAGGAGCGGAAGCTTTACTATTTTCGCTCGCGTGCTGTTCTTGTTTTTCACTCAACTCGGTCACTCTATTCCCCTGTCACACACGTTATTACTGTCTCAAGAATTGCTGTATCGATAGGACTATCCGTCACAGTAATTCGATTAAACCCCATATCGGCAGCTATACACCTGATTCTATCGCTAACTACCACCAGGGGTATTAATGACAATAGCTTATTATTTTCACCCAGCATTAAACTTAAGTTTTGCAGTGCTTCGGCACTGGTCACGGTAATGACATCCAGACGGTGTTGTGCAAGCAATTTGACCACTGATGAGCTATCAATACGGGGGATTATTCTTTTATATACTTCCAGATAATTAACTTCTGCGCCTCTGCTGCGTAACGTAGTTGCCAGCTGTTCTCGTCCGCCTTCACCGCGTACGATTAAAAAATTTTGTCCATCGATTTTCTGTAGTTGGGGCATCGCCAGCAACGCTTCACTGTTATAGCTACTTTCAGGCATTAAATCGACGGCCAATCCTGCCGCTTTCATGGCTTGTGCGGTTGACTGCCCGACAGCGGCAAAACGTACGGATTTTGTGCGGGCTATTTTGCCACCATTCGCCTTAAGAGCAAAATTTACTGCATTGGAGCTGATGAAAATAATCCATTGGAAGTTGTCCGGATTCTCCAGCGTATTTTTTATCTCGTTGCCGACATCATCTCGTGCAACAATATCCAGTGTGGGAAACCTTACGGCTACCCCGCCTTGCTTTTCAATTAAACGGCTCAGGTTTTCTGCCTGATGCTCAGGTCTCGTCACTAAAACATGAATGCCGCTTAACACTTTATTCAAAGCTTCCGCCTACAATCATTGGGTTTAATGAAACAGCGCTTGCAGAATTTTATCTGCGCCTTGAGCTAACAAGTCTTCGGCAACCATTTTGCCGATAGCTTCTGCCTTATCCAGGCCGCCTGTCCGTTCAGCCCTATAAATCACGCTGCCGTCAGGATTGCCGACCAAACCGCGCATGAACAGTTGGCCATTCTGCAACTGTGCAAAACCCGCAATCGGTACCTGGCAGCCGCCGTTCAAACGCGCGTTCATTGCTCTTTCCGCCGTTACGCACAGCCCGGTTTCGTTGTCATGTAATGCACTCAACAGCGCGTTGATTTCCAGATCGTCGCTCCGGCATTCTATGCCTATGGCGCCTTGGCCGATCGCGGGCAGACTGACGCCGGTATTCAGGCATTGGCTAATGCGTTCGGCCATGCCCAGTCTTTTTAAGCCGGCGGAAGCGAGAATAATGGCATCGAACTCCCCTGTATCCAGCTTGGATAAACGGGTGTTGACATTGCCCCTTAACGACAATATTTCAGCGGCGGGGTAAAGTTCTTTAATTTGGCATTGTCTGCGCAAGCTGGAGGTGCCGATTCTGGCGTTAGTCGGCAAGTCATGTAATGTTGAATAATGCTTGGAAACAAAAGCATCAGTCGGATCTTCGCGAGTCAAAATAGCCGCCAAATGCAAACCGTCTGGAAATTCTACCGGCACATCTTTCATCGAATGCACGGCAATGTCGGCTAACCCCTCCAACATGCCCTGCTCTAGTTCCTTAACAAACAAGCCTTTGCCGCCAATCTTGGCTAATGGTGCATCAAGGATTTTGTCGCCTTGAGTGGTCATTTTAACCAGCTCAGTCCTGCACCCCGGAAAAGTCAGCTCCAACAGCTCCGCAACATGTTCTGCCTGCCACAGCGCTAAAGGGCTCCTGCGCGTTGCAATACGAATAATTTTTTCAGTCAAAAGAACACCCTTTATTTTCAATAAATAATTGCGGCATTGTAACCCGTGTACGTTAATGACGGTTAATTGAACGTGATTTTTTAAATCACATCTGCACTGGGATATCGCCGGATTCCGAACTAAATAATCAACATTCTTAAAGCGCCGGCCCAGAGTCGGCCTTCTATGGTAAGGTGCGTTAGCAGGAGCAATAGCTTTAGCTGTATAATTTGACAATTTAAGTCACCGGCAAAACCACCATGTCCAACGTTAATTCCGATAAACTTTCCAGTGCCCGCTTTGCCCAAGCAACCGATGCTTTTGTCGAGGTATTTACCGCTTCGGTCGATTTTGACCAACGCATGGCGCAACAGGACATTGAAGGTTCAATTGCCCATGCCAAAATGCTCACTGCTTGCGGTATCCTGACAGAGCAGGAGCGCGACGCTATTATCGACGGCCTGGCTCAAATCGGTCAGGAAATAATTAACGGTGAATTTGTATGGTCGATCAAGCAGGAAGACGTTCATATGAATATTGAGGCCCGCTTGACTGATTTAATCGGCATAGCCGGAAAAAAACTGCACACCGGACGATCCCGCAATGATCAGGTGGCAACCGATATTCGTCTTTATTTGCGCAGTGAGATTAGGCACATTTTAGGCCAGCTCACTCGTTTGCAAACAGCTATCCTGGACTTGGCGGAACAACATGCCGATACCATCATGCCGGGCTTTACCCATTTGCAGGTCGCCCAGCCGATTACTTTCGGCCATCACTTGATGGCTTGGTTTGAAATGCTCAGTCGCGATCGGGAAAGGTTGCAAGATTGCTGCAAGCGCGTCAATGTTATGCCTTTAGGTTCTGCGGCATTAGCCGGAACCGGCTACCCGATAGACCGCCAGATGACTTCCGATTTACTCGGCTTCAGCAGACCCTCCGCCAACTCGCTGGATTCAGTCAGCGACCGCGATTTTGCGATTGAATTTGCCGCGGCCGGCAGCTTGATTATGATGCATTTATCGCGTTTTTCCGAAGAATTAATTTTGTGGTCCAGCGCCCAGTTCGACTTTATTGAGATGCCCGACGCCTTTTGCACAGGCTCATCGATTATGCCGCAAAAGAAAAACCCCGATGTGCCGGAATTAGTGCGCGGCAAATCAGGGCGGGTAACCGGTCACTTGGTTTCACTGCTGATGCTGATGAAAAGCCAGCCGTTAGCTTACAACAAAGACAATCAGGAAGATAAGGAACCGCTTTTCGATACCGCCGACACCTTAATCAACTGCCTGCGGGCTTATGCGGACATGGTTCCTCATATCGAAGCTAAAAAATCCAACATGTACAACTCCGCCAAGCGCGGCTTTGCTACGGCCACCGACCTTGCCGATTATCTGGTGCGCAAAGGCATGGCTTTTCGTGATGCCCATGAGGTTGTGGGGCTGGCGGTGCGCTTAGGCCTAGAAAGCCAACGCGATTTGTCGGAGCTGTCGCTGGCAGAGCTACAGCATTTTTCGGGCTTGATTAGCGATGATGTTTTTGATTATTTAACGCTGGAAGGTTCTGTTGCGGCCCGTAAACACATTGGCGGCACGGCTCCCGAAACGGTTAGGCTGGCCATCCGGGCAGCAAGGCAACACCTGGCTTTAGCTTAAAAAATAACCTTTTAGCCATGACTAGAGCGCATCAAGAACCAGCCATACATTTAGGCTCGCCGGGTGAAGAAATCAGCATCCAAGACCTTCAAGCGATTAAACACCGATTTAAGCGCTTGAACCGACTGCGTGAACAGCGTGTCCAGGACTTTCTTCAACCTCGGCAGCAAGCCTTTCTAGATTTATTGCCGCTGCTTTTTCATGGCAACTTTCCGATGTTACCCGGATTTATTTCCTCGGCGACCCCCGCCGGAATACCTGAATACAATCCAGGCCCCCAGACGATAAATGCAGCCAGGCAACTGGCAAAAAACTTCAATTACACTCGCACAGCATCACATATTTATCCTATTGAAGGTTTGTTTTTGATGGGTAGCGTCGGCAGTATCGCATTTTCCAAAACCAGCGATATGGATATCTGGTTATGTCATCAGTCCGATTTGTTGACCGGCGCTGTTGATGAGCTGCAAAAAAAAGCCACCGCAATAGAAACCTGGGCGGCCTCGCTAGGGCTGGAAGTGCATTTTTTTTTAATGGACAGCAGGCAATTCCTGTTCGGTCAAAACACGCCTATTTCTACCGAAAGCAGCGGTCAAACCCAGCATTATTTGCTGCTTGAAGAATTCTACCGGACGGCGATTTATATTGCGGGAAAAAGCCCTGCATGGTGGTTGGTTCCCCCTCATGAAGAAAGCAACTACACCCACTATATCAAACATTTAATAGCTAACCTGTTCATTCCCGAACATGAACTTATCGATTTTGGCGGCTTCGATGCGGTTCCGGCGGAAGAATTTACCAGCGCAACCCTTTGGCATCTCTATAAGGCACTGCATTCACCGCACAAATCGCTATTGAAGCTGCTGTTGATGGAATGCTATGCCAGCGAATATCCTCAGACTGAATGGCTATGTCAGGACATAAAGAAGGCTGTTTATCAAGGCGACTATATGACGGCCGACCTTGATCCGTATTTGCTCATTTATCAAAAAGTCGAAAAATATCTGCAAAAAGCGCATAGCCACGGAAGATTAGCCTTGGCGCGTCAATGCTTTTATTTAAAAGTCATGGGGTCTTCCGACAATACGATGGATTCCCAGACCCGGGCAGTCAGGGAAAAATATATGCATGCTATTGCTAAAAACTGGAATTGGCCTGCTTCCACTATTGATAACTTTAAATATCAGCGACTCTGGAATATAAAAAAAGCAACGTCGGAACATGCCGTTATTGTGCAACAACTAACCCATTGTTACCGCATGATTATGGGCTTTGCTAGAGACCATGTCGACCAAAACCAGGAAAACAGCAACGATCTGAAATTGATTGGCAGAAAGCTTCATTCCTTTTTGGAAAAAAAACCGGGTAAGATTGAAATCATTACGACTCGCTCAGAAGTCCACTCAAAAGAAAATTCCTTGTCTATCGTAGAAAACCGTCTTCCCGGCGGCGATGATGGCTGGGCTTTGTACCTGAAAAACGTACAGATGACTCATGCCGCGGATGTTGATCCCATACAAAAATGCCGGGCTTTAATCGAAATTCTTTGCTGGCTGATCATCAATGGGCTCTATCACAAACAGCTACAGCTCCAATTCAGTTCGCATTCGCTTAAAATGCCGAATGAAGAGCTGCATTCAGTCCTGGCCCAGATCAATCTTTTTTTAATCGGGAGCTTTAACTACGATCCTCCGCTGGAGACCTACAAAACTCTCAAAGCTCAGCTGGGTTCACTGATTATTATCAATATGGGAATATCGGATGATGACGGCCTGTGCGTTATGAGTGAACGTTCTGACGCGTTAAGTTACGGCATGAGTCGCCAGTGTTTTATTCAAACTATAAACAGGATTTCACTGTCTAGTTGGGGCGAAATAACAACCAGTCAGGATGAGGGTGTAGAAGGGCTATTTAACTGTTTAGCGGACGTCATTAATAATAGTAAAAAACCGCTATCATTGAGTAGCCTGAAATTTGTTTGTCACACGCCGGCGCGGGCCAAAGGCATTATCTTCCGCGTTGAAGCCGTATTTAATACCTTGGTCAAGCTTTTTGCCAAACAGCATCATAATCGTTCGCCGCGCTATATCTTACCTGGCGGAACTTCGTTTTATGTCTTCCAGTCTGCCAATAAGACGCTAACGTACAAAGAGCTGGCCACGAAAAAACTGCTGTTAAACGAATTAGCCAGCCCTCAGGAACAGTTCAGTACCATTCATTTTGACCAAGCCGTCCTCGAAAACACCCCCATTCATCTGATTTATTCTTTGAACAGGCCGCAAGTGATCCAGCTTTTTTTCTATAAAAGCAAGACGGACACCAGTGTTTATATTGTCGATGAAAAAGGCGCCCTATATGTGCAGCAGCATATCAACGCAAACCCTAGTCATTTGCTAAAGCAATATTCCCTCTTTTTAGAATCAATCCTTACCCGTAATCTTTTTGAAGCGCTTTTAACCATTGAATATTATGAAATTACGAAAAGTCCCGCCGGTAGCTTTTCTTATAATCCGGTGCAACTGAAAGCAGCTGTCTCAAATCAGGAATTAAGCCTGCGCATCTCGGGGGAAGATACACACAAGGGCATTATCTATTCGATTTACTGTAATGAAAAAGAGTTTTCATCGCTAGATCACGGCAAGCAAGTCTTTTATGCCGCTTACCAACACATACTCCAATTCAGGAACAGCAAGATTAATTACCCTATTCATATAACCGATATAGATTTGCCTCTTTCCGCCTTCCGCATTGACAACCCGGAGCAATTGCAAACTATCCACTATTTAAACTACAAACAAAAAATAGAAGATAAATTCAATATTTAATCCGGCCTGGCGTTTGCCACTTATTTTTTTGAGGTGAATCGATTGCCTAGCGCGTCAGGTTAGAGGCGACCAATTCGGAGTCGTCTATTTTTTAGCGAGAGCCCGTTGACTGCGCAATAACCCTGGGCAACAGCATCACTAGAGCCACCCTAACTGCTATGCTTTCATGCCCTTTTCAGCATCGCTGGTGTTGTGCGTAAGCTTTTGAGTTAAATCGCGCATTATCGGTTTACCGCCAGACAATCCCTCTGTCATGAACAAGCAATAGCAATCGCTTATTTTTAACGATTTGCCCTTATATCAACATGGTTATAACCGCAATAGCTGTTTTCTACGTCAATAGACTAATCATCTCAATTTTTGATACAATTAAACCGATTCACGGGAACCTGAGGGTTGTCCGTTTCTGTAAGTTTTCATTTCATCACTCTGGAGAAAATCTATGCCAATTAAAGTTGCAATCAATGGTTATGGCCGTATTGGACGTAATATCGTTCGCGCATTATACGAAGCAGGCCGTACCAATGAGATTCAAATTGTTGCAATCAATGATTTAGGCGACGCTGCAACGAATGCGCACCTGACTCAATATGATTCAGTGCATGGAAAATTTCCTTTCGAAGTAAGTGTTGATGGTGACTGCATCGTTATCAACGGCGATAAAATTAAGGTGTTTTCTGAAAGAGACCCATCAAAACTCCCGTGGGGAGAGCTGGGTATTGATGCCGTTCATGAATGTACCGGTTTATTTACCAGCAAAGCCAAGGCATCCGCGCATATTGCGGCCGGAGCCAAAAAAGTTATTATTTCAGCGCCCGGCGGTAACGATGTTGATGCAACTATCGTTTACGGCGTAAACCACGATGTTCTGAAAGCATCCGACACGGTTATTTCTAATGCATCTTGCACAACCAACTGCCTATCGCCATTAGTTAAACCTCTGCTCGACACTGTTGGCGTGGTACATGGATTAATGACTACTATTCATTCTTACACCAACGACCAAGTTCTGACTGACGTCTATCACAGCGACTTGCACCGCGCGCGCTCAGCTACGCAATCGATGATTCCTACTAAAACCGGTGCGGCCGCGGCTGTTGGTTTAGTATTGCCTGAATTGGTTGGGAAAATGGACGGTTTCGCGATGCGCGTACCGACTATTAACGTTTCTGTTGTCGATTTAACCTTCCAAGCGGCCAGAAATACCACGAAAGAAGAAATCGACCAAATCCTGAAAACAGCCTCCGAAGGTTCTTTAAAAGGCATTCTGGAATTCAACAGCTTGCCACTGGTTTCAATAGACTTTAATCATAACCCGGCGTCGTCAATTTATGACTCGGCATTGACCAAAGTCATGAATGGCAGTCTTGTAAAGGTTCTATCCTGGTATGACAATGAATGGGGCTTCTCAAACCGTATGCTGGATACGACAATTGCTTTAGTTAACGCAAAATAACGGATTTCCCACATAATGTTAAGAAGAACCAAAATTTTAGCAACACTGGGACCCGCAACGGATAAGCCCGGCGTACTTGAAGGCATGTTTGCAGCAGGCCTTGACTTTGTTCGCATGAACTTTTCTCATGGCTCTGCTCAAGACCATATCAACAGAGCCAACGCTGTCCGTGAACTTAGTTTAAAGACCGGTAGACTGGTAGGTATTTTGGCTGACTTACAAGGCCCTAAAATCCGTATTGCCCGCTTTAAAGATACCAAGGTGTTTTTAAATGAGGGGCAAAGTTTTGCTCTGGACATCAATTTTGATCCGATGGCCGGCGACAATACTCAAGTTGGCATTACTTACGAACCTTTAGCTTTAGAAGTGAAACCTGGCAGCAGGCTGCTATTGGACGATGGTCGCATCGTACTTGATGTGGTTAATGTTGAAAACATGCGCGTTAACTGTACCGTTATCGTTGGTGGCGATCTGTCCAATAACAAGGGCATCAACCTGTTGGGCGGCGGCCTCTCTGCGGCAGCATTAACCGACAAAGACAAAGAAGATATAAAAACGATTGCGTTAATGAAATGCGATTATGTCGCCATTTCTTTTCCACGCACCGCTGAGGATCTTCATGAAGCGCGTCGCTTGTTGGTTGCCGCGGGTTGTCATGCCGGCATCGTGTCCAAAGTTGAACGGGCCGAAGCCTTGGATGTTATTGACGAAATCATTCTGGCATCGGATGCTGTTATGGTTGCTCGGGGCGATCTTGGCGTCGAAATTGGCGATGCCAATCTGCCAGCAGTACAAAAAATGTTGATTAGCCGTACCAGATCCCTCAATCGTGTTGCAATTACCGCCACACAGATGATGGAATCAATGATCGACAATCCGATTCCTACTCGCGCTGAAGTGTTTGATGTTGCCAACGCAGTTTACGACGGCACCGATGTTATTATGCTCTCGGCAGAAACAGCATCGGGTAAATACCCGATTAAAGCAATTGAAGCAATGAATCGCGTTTGTATTGAAGCGGAAAAACAACCCAAAGTTCGTGTATCCGGACACCGTGTTGAGCTTCAATTTGAGCGTGTTGATGAAGCTATTGCAATGTCTGCCATGTACATGGCTAACCATACCAAAATTCATGGCATTGCCGCGTTGACCGAGTCAGGCTCCACTCCTTTATGGATGTCCAGAATCAGTTCGGGTATTCCAATTTTTGCGCTCAGCCCTCAGCAAGAAACGCTTGGTAAAGTCACTTTATATCGCGGTGTTTTTCCGGTGCTTTTCATTCATGATCTTAGCGATCATGCTGAAGTCAACAGAGCTATTATTGCGGAACTGAAAAGACGCGGAGTTGCGTCGGCTGGTGATACCTTTATCATCACTCAAGGCGACCTGGAAGGGGTGCCTGGCGGTACCAATGCATTAAAAGTTATCACTGTTGGACAAGATTAATCGTTACGCCTGCAACAAAGATTAGACCGTAATGGCCTGAAAAACTGAAATTTTAGGCCATTATCTACCGAGCTACTTTCAACCTTCAGATTCAACGCACAAGTGCAATCGACAATGCACATATTATCGGCGCAAATTCAGCACCGAATGCCGCACGCTACCCGCTACCCGACTTCACTGACCTATTTGCGAAATTTTGTGCCCCAGTTATTAGGTTATAGACAATGGTCAATGCCGGATGCTCTATGTGTCATTCGACACAATGGGCTATTATCCTGGAAAAATCATTTGATCCGCGAAAACCAAAAGTAGGCGCCTCTCCAGGCGACACAAAAAGCACGAAAGTAATCAAAGAGAACTGTTACCCGAAGAGTGAGTGGTTATTGAATCAACAGAATATTGATTTCTTTTGTGGACTAACTGCCGTTTTTAGGATCAAAGTTAGTTTGCGTCCATCAAGAACAACTACCGGTTTGAATTGATCTTTGGAATAGAAGCGGCTGCCCTAACGGTAAGAGCAGCCTTTTGAGGTGGGGCAGGTAAAAAGTAGACGAATTCCGGGAATTGTTTCTGCAAAATAGGGGCTAATGCCTCATTTAATGCGGTGCTCAGGATGTCCGGTTCGTCGAATTCTTAATCGGGCCTGTCCCCTTTGGTTTAGTTGATACGCGTATTATTTATTTTCGGGCGCCGGCTGAGCTATCGTTGGTGCCCATCATACGGTTTAGCAGGTTGGTCTGTTGTGATGTTCTATCGGCTTGAGTTAAGTCGATCATGCCTTTAAGATCTGAAAAACGGTTTTCGGCTTCTTTTAAGAGTTCAGTTGCTTTAATCAGATCGCCCTCTTGCACCGCTCCTCGAGCTTTTTTCAAATAATCATTAGCACGGTTACGATTACGGTCAAGCTTGTCATTAGCGTTGATTTCTTTGCTCAATTTTAATGCCTCTTTGATGTCGTCTATGATGACGTCGCTACCGGCATTGTCATTGATAGCTATCAATGCCTTCGTCACTTGGCCTACAGTCGCATCAATCCCTTCAGCCGGCGTCATTCTGTTATACATGCAGGCCATCCCCAAACAGACGTCAGCAGCAGTCGAAAAAGACGCTAAAGAAAGTGCCAATGTGGTCGCTGCGACAGCGCTTTTTAATAATTTCATGTAATGTATACCTTATTGTAGTTATTATTAGGTCTGTAACTGTCTAGATATTAAGCATATTTAATTAGTTACATGACAATGGAGACTTTATCATAACATTTGTCTAAGCGTTCATTTACAAAAGTTGCACTTCGGCGTTGTATCCGTCAGTTGATAAAAGAGGTGGGCAAAAAAAGTGTTGTCCTAGCTACAGGGTTAAAACAATGTATCCCATATTTCATCCACTTTCTTGATTACCTCCGGCGTCATCACAATAGTTCTGCCCCATTCCCTGGTAGTCTCCCCGGGCCATTTATTGGTCGCATCAAAGCCCACCTTGGAGCCTAAGCCTGAAACCGGCGAGGCGAAATCGAGATAATCGATTGGCGTGTTTTCCAGTATGGTCAAATCCCTGGCGGGGTCCATGCGGGTGGTCATCGCCCAGATCACGTCCTGCCAGTTGCGGACATCGACATCGTCATCGACGACGATTACAAACTTGGTGTACATGAACTGACGCAGGAACGACCAAGTGCCCAGCATCACGCGTTTGGCGTGGCCGGCGTACTGCTTTTTCATGCTGATCACGGCCATCCGGTAAGAGCAGCCTTCCGGCGGAAGGTAAAAATCGACGATTTCCGGGAATTGCTTTTGCAAGATGGGCACGAAGACCTCGTTTAACGCAACGCCCAAGATGGCCGGTTCATCAGGCGGTCTGCCGGTATAAGTGCTGTGATAGATCGGGGCTTGGCGCTGGGTGATTCTTTCGATGGTGAATACCGGAAAATCGGCGACTTCATTGTAATAGCCGGTGTGATCGCCGTAAGGGCCTTCCGGAGCGAATTCACCCGGATAGATAAAGCCTTCCAGCACGATTTCAGCACTGGCCGGAACTTGCAAATCGTTAAGCAGCGATTTGGCGACTTCGGTTTTACTGCCGCGCAATAAACCGGCAAACGCGTATTCGGACAGGGAATCCGGTACCGGCGTGACGGCGGCGAGTATCGTTGCCGGGTCTGCGCCCAAGGCCACGGAAACAGGGAAGGGCTGGCCGGGATGAGCGGCCTGGAATTCTTTAAAGTCCAATGCGCCGCCGCGATGCGCGAGCCAGCGCATGATGACTTTGTTTTTGCCGATGACTTGCATCCGGTAGATGCCGAGATTCTGCCGTTCCTTGTTCGGGCCTTTGGTGATGACCAGCGGCCAGGTAATCAATGGGGCCGCATCTTCCGGCCAGCAGGTCTGGATAGGGTAAGCGGCCAGATCGATTTCGTCGCCTTCCCGAACCAGTTCCTGGCACGGGGGAGACGTGACTATTTTGGGCGCCATGTTCAGCACTTGCTTGAATACCGGGAATTTCTCCCACGCGTCTTTCATGCCTTTGGGCGGCTCGGGCTCTTTCAGGTAAGCCAGCAATTCGCCGATACCGCGCAACTCGGTGACGGAATCTGCGCCCATGCCCATCGCGACGCGGCGCGGTGTGCCGAACAGGTTGGCCAGCACCGGAATATTTGCGCCTTTGGGGTTTTCGAACAGCAACGCGGGACCGCCCCGTTTTAGGGTGCGGTCGCAAATTTCAGTCATTTCCAGATAGGGATCGACTTCAACGCTAATGCGTTTGAGTTCGCCCTGCTTTTCCAGCTGTTTGATAAAGTCGCGCAGGTCTTTGTAGATCATGCCGCGATGCCGTTATGTCTGAGTAGCGCATCGATGGTGGGTTTGCGGCCGCGGAAGTTGATAAATAACTCCATCGCGTCTTGGCTGCCGCCTTTTTCAAGGATGTTGTTCAAAAAAGCTTTACCGGTTTTCTGGTCGAAAATGCCCTTTTCTTCAAACAGAGAGAAAGCATCGCTGGACAACACTTCTGCCCATTTGTAACTGTAATACCCTGCCGCATAACCACCGGCAAAAATATGCGAGAAGCTATGCGCAAAACGGTTGAATTTGGGCGGGCGGACAACCGCAACTTGTTCCCGGACTTGCTCCAGAATTTCATAAATGCGGCCGCCTTTTTCAGGATCGTAATCGCGGTGAATCCTGAAATCGAACAGGCTGAATTCCAGTTGCCGGACCATAATCATGCCGGCCTGGAAGTTTTTCGCCGCGATCATTTTGTCAAACAAGGCATCCGGCAATTTTTCGTCGGTTTGAAAGTGGCCCGACATCAGCGCCAGTGCTTCCTGTTCCCAGCACCAGTTCTCCATGAACTGGCTGGGCAGTTCGACCGCGTCCCATTCCACGCCGTTAATGCCGGAGACGCCGAGGTGATCAACTTGCGTCAGCATATGGTGCAGACCGTGGCCGAATTCATGGAACAAGGTGGTAACCTCGTCATGGGTCAGCAATGCCGGTATATCGCCGGTTGGCGGCGTGAAATTGCAGGTCAGGTAGGCGACTGGTGTTTGAATGGTGTCGTCGGATTTTTTGCGGCTGACGCAATCGTCCATCCAGGCGCCGCCGCGTTTTTTGGCGCGGGCGTAAAGATCGAGATAAAACCGGCCGCGCAGCGAACCGGCTTGGTCGTGAATCTGGAAAAAACGCACATCGGGATGCCAGCTGTCGAAATCGCTGATCTCGGTTATTTGCAAGCCGTACAGTTTTTCCACGATTGCAAACAGGCCGGGCAGGACGCGGGTGATCGGAAAATAGGCTTTAACCTCTTCTTGTGACAACTGGTAAAAATGCTGGCGCATTTTTTCCGAATAATAGGTCATATCCCAGGATTGCAAGTTGTTAATGCCGTAATGCTGCTTGGCGAACTCGCGCAGTTCGGACAAGTCTTTGCGGGCATGTCGCCAGGATCGGTCGGCTAAGTCTTCCAGGAAATCGATAACATCACCGGTTTTTTCGGCCATTTTGGCCGCCAATGACAATTCTGCATAATTGTTGAATCCCAGCAAACGGGCTTTTTCATGGCGCAAAGCCAAGATTTTTTCCATATTTTCGCTGTTGTCCCACTGTTCGGCATGCGGGCCCTGATCGGAAGCGCGGGTTGCGAAGGCTTCGTAGTGTTCGCGGCGCAATTCGCGGTTGTCGGCGTAAGTCATCACCGAAATATAGGATGGAAATTGCAGGGTGATCATCCAGCCGTCTTCATTGTGACTTTCGGCGGTCTGTTTGGCTTGGGCCAAAGCCGATTCAGGCAATCCGACCAAGTCCTGTTCGTCCCTGATCAGCTTGCTCCAGGCATTGGTTGCATCGAGCAGGTTTTCTTCATAGCTGCTGGCAAGAGCTGATAATTCCAGATTAATATCCTTGTAGCGTTGCTTTTTTTCGTTATCCAAGTCTATGCCGGACAATTTGAAGTCTCTTAAGGCGTTGTGGATGATTTTTTGCTGGGCGGTATCCAGTGTTGCAAATTCATTGCTGCCGGCAATGAAGCGATAAGCTTTAAACAAGGCTTCGTTTTGGCCCATTTCAGTCGAGTAGGCGCTGAGCTTGGGTAGGCAGGCGTTGTAGGCGTCGCGGAGCTCATCGCTGTTGACCACGGAATTCATGTGGCTGACCGGGGACCATGCTTTGTTAAGCTTATCGTCTATATCTTCCAAGGGTTCGATCAGGTTTTTCCAGGTGTACTGTTGCGTGGCTTGGAGATGCTGTTCTACAGACGAGCGGGCTTCGGCCAGGAGTTGGTCGATGGCCGGTACGATGTGTTCCGGTTTAATCTGGGAAAACATCGGCAGTGTGGCGTTGGCTAATAAGGGATTATTCATAGTGGTATCAGGAAAGAAAGTTCATGGCTGCATGGATGCGTTGTTTGGCTTTGTGCAGTACGTCCAGGGAAAAGTCGGGGGTTAGTTTGCTGTTCTTAAGTTTAGTGTAGGCGGGTATCGAGTTCATATACGGTATTTCCTTGGCCCTGTTGGTGCCGAAATAACTGTGTAATTTGGCGAGTATGACTATGTCAATCAGATTCAGCTTATCGCCTTCGCTTTCATAGAACCAGTTCTCGGCGTGCTTGGGGATGCCTGCTAATTCTGTAGAAAAGCCGAGTGTGTGTAACACAAGGGTGCCGACTGAAGGATTCAAAAACGGGATTGCCGACTCCAATACATCTAAATTCGGGTATTCATCCGGATTCTGCTCGGCAAAATGCAATATCGGTATCGTGCCTATGTCGCTGACCAGTCCGGCCAATAAAGCATCTTCCGGATTGATCGTGCCGTTCTCCTGAGCCAGTACAAAGCTCAAGCTGGATACATAGAGACTGTTTTTCCACAAGGTTTGCATTTTTTCCATCAGTTGCGGGTTATTGCAGCTGAATAATTGTTTTAGACTGATGCCCATGACCAGTTTGCGCGTTTGATCCAGGCCCAATCGGGTAACAGCCGCATGGCAATTGGTAATCGGCGATATGGGCGAATATAGCGGACTGTTGGCCAGTTGGATCAGCTTGGCTACGATGGATACATCGACTCCGATGATTTTTACAGCCTCATTGATGCCTAAGTCTTTCTCCATCGCTTCTTTCAGTTTCAAAGCGACATTGGGTAATGAAGGCAGGCTTAATCTGTTGTCCCGGTAGGCGTGAGAAAAGCTGGTGAAAAAACGGTTGCCGGCAATTTGTTCGGGCAAGTCAATGTCGAGGAGTTCAACGGCAACGGACTGTTGGAGGCTTTTACCCGACCAGTGGCAGATGAATTCTCCTGAAATCGCCAAAATAGTGACGTTCGTTTTAGCGAATGCGGTTGCTCCGCAAACCTTACCGCTATTGAGCGGCAAATTGGCCAGCGATGATTCTGCCGACAGGGTATAGCGGTTGTCGCTATCCGGTTGGAGTTCAACGCTCCCTTCAAGTAGGTAAAAAACTGAGTTGGCTTGTTGACCCAGTCTAAAAATTACAGAACCCTGAGTATAGCTTAATGTCGTGTGGGTCAGTTGCTCGACATAGGCGTCGTCCATGTCTCGAAGCGGCGCCAGTTTTTTTAGCGTTGCCAGCGGGAGTTTTTTATGCTCGGTGAAGACGGGGGGCGAGCAGGTAGGCGGACTATTTGAACTGGCAAGGGGGGCGATGTCTGGTTTTTTTTCCGAGGGGGCGTTCTTGGGGCGGCGGGAAAATAAATTAGTAAACCAATTCATGATGACATCAAGTGTTATTGTGTGAAAGGTACACGGCTAATTTTAATGGTTCAATGATGTGGGGCGTGAGTATCAAAAAAAAGGGCTGTTTGGGATAGATGATCGTGCCAGCTGCGTTGATTTTTATCAATAAGAATCCACAAGAAACCCAGTCCGAAAAAGCCCCATGATACGATGGCGGCCATGAAACGCAACAAAGCTTGTTTCCGGCTGATGGGCTTCATATCTAGCGTGAGTACTTTGATTTTCCATGCGCGTAGGCCTAGCGTTTGTCCTCCATGGGTCCAAAACCAAGCGTAAAAGATGAAGCTGACCAGTAGTAGATAGAGGGGAAAAAAGAATTGTTGGGTAGTGAAAGCCCTGCCTCCATTGAAAGGGAGCAATAGCGCAGTCGCGACAAATAAAACCGCGATCAGTAGCAGGAGGTCGTAAAATGTGGCTGTCAGGCGACGTAAAAAACCAGGTTTGGAAATGGGGGCGTTACCTGGTTTTTGCGGTATATTCTTTGATGAGTCGGACAATTAAATTTTAAATAAAGACAGTTTTTGACCAAAATACATGCACATCGCCATCAGTGCTCCCAACATTACGAGAGAAAATAAGAATGGCGGTCTATGGAACAGAAGAATGAAAAAATCTGTTGCAAAAAGGCTGGTTAACAAAGGTTGGTCAATTAAGCTATTAAGAATCTTTTTGAACATAACAAATTCCAGTCAAGCACGCTAATGTTTGTGCGAGTGTTTAAAAAATGGTTGTCTGATCTTTTATCCGGTATGTGCAATGTGATGTAATTAGTATTGCTTAAAAAAAATCAGAGTGGTGATTCTACTCCATTCAAAAGGGGAATGTAAAAGAAACTTGCGGATTGGGTTAGAATTCATTAGCAATGATATATAATCAAAACAATTAGAAAAATAAACAAGGTGTGAAGGCTATTTTAAACTTCTTTAAAAAAATTATTAGTCCCGTACTGGGCAGGGTCGAAGGGGCAGTCAGAAATGAAGCTGAACCGGTTGACGCGCGAGTCAGGATATATTCGCGTGCGGAACATAATATTTCGCGAGCCCAGATCAGCGAGCATGCGCTGAAGGTTTTGTACCGATTGCAAAAGGAGGGTTTCGATGCTTACCTTGTCGGCGGTTGTGTGCGTGATTTGTTGTTGGGGCGGGAACCCAAGGATTTTGATGTCGTCACTAATGCCGATCCTGATCAAGTTAGAAAAGTATTCCGTAATTGCCGGTTAATCGGGCGCAGGTTTCGTTTGGCGCATGTGCATTTCGGCCGGGAAATTATTGAAGTTGCGACTTTTCGAGGTGCGGGAGAAGAGCAGAACGATAAACAGGTGCTTAACAAGGAAGGGCGATTGTTGCGGGATAATGTTTACGGCACGATTGAAGAAGATGTGTGGCGCAGAGATTTTACCGTTAATGCACTCTATTACAATATCAAGGATTTTTCGGTAGTCGATTATGTCGGCGGAATGGCTGATCATAAAACCGGCACACTCAAGCTTATCGGCGATCCTGAAATGCGTTTTCGTGAGGATCCGGTGCGCATGTTAAGGGCGGTGCGCTTTGCCGTTAAGCTAGGATTTAAGCTGGATAGCGATTGCGAGAAAGCGATACACAACGACGTTCAGTTGCTGGCCGGCATACCGTCCGCCCGGCTTTATGATGAAGCGATAAAATTATTTTTATCCGGTTATGCGCTGCAAACTTTTGAAATGCTCAGGCATTACGGGCTTTTTCAAGTGCTGTTTCCTGCCACGGAGAACAGCTTGGCGGTTGAAGAAAGCGGATTTCCCCGATTGTTATTGATTAAGGCGCTGGAAAATTCGGACAAGAGGATAGCGGAGGGCAAAACGGTTACCGCTTACTTTTTATTGGCGGCCTTTTTGTGGGAACCTGTGCGGATGTTGGCCCAAGAAAAAATGGCGCAAGGCGAGATTGAATTTGTTGCCTATCAGGATGCGGCTAGTGAGGTTATTGCCAGACAGATCAGAAGTACGGCTCTGCCACGTCACATTAGTATGGCTATGCGTGAGGTTTGGAATATACAGCCCAAATTTAAGGCGCGTATCGGTTCTAAGCCCAGTCGCTTGATCGGTCACCCTCGCTTTAGAGCGGGCTATGATTTTTTGGTATTGCGCGCCGAGACCGGAGGAGTCGATCCCGAGTTGGCCGAGTGGTGGACCTCGTATCAGAATGCCAGTGAAAATGAGCAAAGAAAAATGACTCAGCCGCCGCGCAATGCACAAAATAAAAAGTCAGGACGCAAAAGAAGCTATCCTAGAAAAGGTAAAGATAGTGCTCCAAAAACAGAATCTTAATGTATTCGGCAGCTATGAAAAATTCAGAAACTGATTTGGTAATTGCGTATATAGGTTTAGGCAGCAACCTTGCAAACCCTGCCGAACAAATAAAATTAGCGCGCACTGCCGTAGCGCAAATAGCGGGAGTACAGGAACTGGCATTTTCCAGTTTGTATCATAGTGCGCCTATGGGTCCTCAGGATCAGCCTGATTATGTTAATGCGGTGATGTGTGTCGCAACTGACTTGCCGCCGATAGATTTGTTGCGTTGCTTGCAGCGCATCGAAAACGATCATGGCCGAGTCAGGAAAACCGAGCGCTGGGGAGCAAGGACGCTGGATTTGGATGTGTTGATCTATGGCGATCAGCTCATTGAACATCCTGATTTAATCGTGCCGCACCCAGGACTGGCTGATCGGGCTTTTGTCGTGTATCCGCTATTTGAGATCGCTCCGCAATTGGTGGTGCCTGGAAAAGGCAATATTGCCGATCTGCTTACCCATTGTCCAATGAATGAACTGAAGCGGCTGGATTGATTGTTGCTTTAATGAACCCGATATTTCTTTAATTAACATGAATCAATATTCTTCCACGGTTACGCTAAAGCCATTGTCGATTACCGACTTGGCCGCCATGAAACAACGCGGCGAGAAAATCTCCTGTTTAACTGCCTATGACGCGGGATTTAGCGCGCTGATCGACAAGGTGGGCGTCGATATGATGCTGGTGGGGGATTCTCTGGGTATGGTTATTCAGGGGCATGATACAACGCTCCCGGTCACTATCAGGGACATGGTTTATCACACCCGGTGCGTCAGAAAGGCCAGGCAGCGGGCCTTTATCATCGCCGATTTACCGTTTATGAGCTATGCCACGCCGGTTATGGCGGCTAAAAATGCGGCTAAATTAATGCAGGCTGGCGGCGCGCAAATGGTTAAGCTTGAAGGGGCGAGAATTGATTGCGTCAGGTTTCTGGTCGATCAGGGGATTCCGGTTTGCGGGCATTTGGGCTTATTGCCGCAATCGATTAATCAGTTGGGCAGTTACGCGGTACAGGGCAAGGAGCAGGCAGCGGCCGAGAAAATGCTTGCCGATGCTCATCAATTACAACAAGCGGGCATCGGTCTGCTGGTATTGGAGTGCGTTCCTGCAAGCTTGGCTAAACAGATCAGTTTGCAGTTAACGATTCCTGTGATAGGCATCGGCGCCGGTGTAGACTGTGACGGACAGGTGCTGGTGCTTTACGACATGCTCAATATAGGCACTATCAAACGCCCGCGTTTTTCCAGGAATTTCATGGGCGACACGACGAGTATTGAGGAAGCCGTCAGTGCTTATCACCAGGCGGTCAAACAGTCCCGATTTCCAGCGGCTGAGCATAGTTTTTAGGCCCATGCGCATAGTTGACACCGTATCGGAATTGCGCGACGCCGTTAGGGCGTGGCACTCAGCAGGGCAGAGCGTTGCATTGGTGCCGACGATGGGCAATTTGCACGCAGGGCATCTAACGCTGGTGAATGAGGCTCAAAAAAAGGCGGACCGGGTGGTGGTCAGTATTTTTGTCAATCCTACTCAGTTTGGTGTTGGCGAAGATTTTGAGACCTATCCCCGTACCGAGCGTGAAGATCGGGAAAAGCTTGACGCCTCCGGCGCTGATTTGTTGTTTCAGCCGGCTGTTTCGGAGGTTTATACTGCCGATGCCAAAACGGTCGTGTCGGTAACCGGTTTGTCCGAATGGTATTGCGGCGCGTCCAGGCCGGGGCATTTTGCCGGTGTGGCAACAGTTGTTTGTAAGTTATTCAATATGGTGCAACCGGATGTCGCCTTATTTGGTTTAAAGGATTTTCAGCAGTTAACGGTGATACGGACTATGGTTAGGGATTTGAATATTCCCGTTGACATAGTCGGCGTAGCAACGGTTCGGGAAGAAAGCGGCTTGGCGATGAGCTCCAGAAACGGCTATTTAAGCGCAGAGGAAAAAACAGTCGCTGCAAAACTGTATCAGTCCTTATGCGTTGCGCGTGATGCGGTTTTAGCGGGGCAGCAATCTTATGAAGAAATAGAACGCAGGGCGTTGTTGTTTTTGCGGGAATCAGGTTTTCAGCCGGATTATTTTAATGTGTGCAGGATGAATGATTTAAAAAAAGCAGGGATAGATGATGTGGAGCTGGTTTTGCTGACGGCGGCAAGGCTCGGCAAAACTCGGTTAATCGATAATGTGTGCTTTTTCAGATAGGCATTAACAGAGTTTGTGCGGTTTGGAAAATGCTAAAAGTTGATGCATTGTTGCTAATAATGGATAATGCGCGGTTCTCAAGGGTATTTATAGTGTTTTATTATGCAAATCACGATGCTTAAAGCGAAATTACATAGGGCTACGGTGACTCATTCAGAATTGGGTTATGAGGGTTCTTGTGCGATTGATAGCAATATTCTCGACTTGTCGGGTATCAGGGAATACGAGCAGATACAGATTTACAATATCAACAATGGCGCCCGTTTTACGACCTATGCGATTCGTGCCGAAGCAGGATCGGGGTTGTTTTCAGTTAATGGTGCTGCTGCCCGTCTGGCGTGTCCAGGCGATCTGATTATTGTTTGCGCGTTTGCGATATTGGATCAAAAGGAAGCGGAAAATCATAAGCCTACCCTGATTTATTTTAATGAAAAGAATCAGGTTCAGCGTTCGGCCAGTTCGATTCCCGTTCAGGCGGCCTCTGCCTGATTGACTGTCTTGGCTGCTGTTTTCTTTCAGTATCCCACCGATTAGCGTAAGCAGTGTCTTAACTCAATAGTTGGTAGTGATAATAGAGCGGAATTACCGCTGGAAATCCTGAATGTGCGTGGGCTGTTTTTAGTCCGGATATTATCTTGATGTTAGCATATTGAAAACTTGCGCTTCTCGGCAACTGCTCTTGCGTTGCTCTACATCCTGCATCCATGAGTTGAGCTTACTTCATGCCTACATTAATCCATAGGGATGTGGCAAATAGATACATTGCATAACGCCATGGATGGCGGTTGTAGTAGGATAAATAGCCGTCCCTGAAGCAAAACTGCCGCTAAAAAGCGGCAGTAATAAAGTGTGCTGTTAAGTCCGCGGCTAAAAAGCGCTTAGCTCACGTCTTTTTGACGCATTATGTTGTCGGCTTTATGCGCTTTCAGAAACGTTAATCTCATTGCTAATATCAGTCAGCGTTATGCTTTGTTCTATTTGAGTAAGCACTTTTTGCAGGCCTATTCTCTTGGCGCTGTTAATAACCAGGGGTGCCTTAATGGAGCCTCTGACGGTAGGTTGATCGGATTCGTCTTTAAGCAGAATGATCAGGACAAGTGCGTCAGCGGTATCTTCAATTCCCAATGCGGCTTCTTCTGCATCGCTTAATACGAAGTTGTAATTGATATTGAAAATAGACGGCTGCGCAACTGAAAAGATAAGAGATTCATCATCTAATGATTGAAGCCAGAAAATGAGTGGATTGTCGCCTTCCTGATGAAAGAGCTTGAAACGGGTTTGGTCTTCAAAGCCTGGGATTCCGCTAGGAAAGCTAATGATAGTGCTGGGGTCGATGGATTGTTCGCCGAAAAAACTAGATTTAATTTCCATGATGGACTCTGGTAAATGTAAAATAAAATAAATGTAAATATATAATCTAAAGCGATCAGTATAGCAAGGCTTGATTATGATGGGTTTGTTTACCAGGATTTCACCCAGTCGCCCACTTTGATCCCCAGATCCCGAGCCGGGGCTTCCAAACGGCCTATAGCATAACGGGGCGTTACATCCAGTATGGTCAATACGCCGGTAGGTTGCTTGTCTTTACCTATAAAACTGAGGCCGCCATCAAGATGTAAGTCATCGGTGTTGCCTGTGCTATAAACCACCAGTTGATCGCCGACATTAAGCTTTTCCTGCGCGCCCGCATCAATAAATACTTTATCATCCTTAATTTCAATAATACGCGTTGTAAAGGGGTAGCAATTTAAAGTCCGGCGAATGTCATTGCTTGCCTGATCTATGATTTTGGCTATTTTTGCGCCGGTCGAGGTGGAGTTAAAACGTTCGCTACCTACCGTATAAGTTGCGGGGATCCACACGTCGCCGATGACATCATCAACATAACGCTGTTGGAACAGTAAGGCGCCGGTAAGTCCGTCATGTACATAAACATCAATACCAATGCCGCGTCTGGCTACAACTTCGCGGGCCAAGCTTCTGGCGAATGCCAAAGGTCCCGCGCCGCTCATGTAGTCGGTGGATTCGACTTCCAAATCCCTGATCGTACCTGACAGTACGAGTTGCACACCGTTTGAGGCGGCTATTTGCATCACTTTTGATGGGCGATAAGCGGCATGGTCTTGTAATTCCGGGGCCAAGTCGGGTCTCGGATATAAATTAATATTGGTGGCGTTAGTGCCGATAAAATCGCCGGATTCAATTAAAAGGTTATTAAGCTCGCGTGGAATGCCGCTATATAAATCCTGGGTTTCGTAACCGCTTACCTGCTCTTGTTTAACCAAGGGGAAGGCTGTTGCGAGAATGCGTTTGCGATGGTGGGCTGTGCAGGAATTGTCGGCGGATAATTCGACCATGGCTACGACATGATAAATATTATCGGTAGTCCATTCCTTGATGATTTTAGTATTGCCCACGTCAGCAGCGGTGCGCATGGAAACAGTATCGAGCGAAACGTTATTTTGGCTGACCAAAGTCTGGCTGTGGATATTAACGGACGATTGCATGGATGCTTGGCGGAGGGCGTCCTGCAATGCTTGTTTTTTAGCTAATAGGGGCGCGCTTTTGTTAATGGCGGCCTGACCTTCAACGGTTATCGCATTAGCGCGAGGTTGAACATGGGCACACGATTGACTTAATAAAACTAGCGCTACCACGATGCATTTGAATAATATTTGTGCCATTTATCAACCCGGTTTGTTGCTGTGCTTACAATTAGGTGTAAGTAAGGAACTCACGCAGGAGCGGGGCTTGAAAATAACTAAGCAGCTCCTGCATAACCATCATTAAATGCTATTTATGATAATTTTTAAAGAAAATTATGCGTGGTAGAAACTGCTTTATAAATTCGCTCAACAATTAAAGAGTTGCAACAAAACAGTTTGCGCAGGTTATTTTCGATTAAATCCCTTGCTGTTTGGATAACGGTAACAATCAATCGCATTGCATCCTGGATTAATGCTCGATACCTTGGGAGGGTTTTGGTCAAAACCGGGCGCCGGACTGTTTGGGTTTTGCTGGAGACACTGATTAATCAATTCGCTTGAGCCGTTAATACATTCATAGAATCTGGGTGTCAAATCAAGCTCCACAACCGTTTCAAAGGTATCGTCGCCGGCGTAGATGTCGCTGCCGATAGCAGAGGTTCTTTTTACCCTTGCTCCGCGCAAATAAGCATTAAGATAAACTTGATAACTGTCATGGGTGACTTCCATATCTTCAACCGTAGTTTGCCCGCGCAATTGAATGCCGTTAAGCTGCTCGGCCAAACTTCTGTAAGCATCCATTTTAGATGCTCGTATGGCCATTAATTTAATTTGCGAACGCGAATAGCGATCACTTTTTTCGACGGTGCCATAGCCGATGGCGCTTATGGTTTTATGTGGCAGAAATTCAGTAGGCGGCGCTTTAGCCGTTGTGCAAGCGGTCATCAACAAGCTGACGGCTAAGGCTGTCATCGCCAGAAAGGGCGTGAATGCTGGTTTTAAAAATTTAATTTTCACGGTATTAACTCCTGTGTCGGTTTGCCAATGTAGCGGCTGACAAGTCGATTACTTAAGTTTTTTAAGCGGCTATTTTTGTTGCGGGATATGTCCGTACAGACTGCATTGCATCAAAAGCCTGTTCTCCTGTATCCTGCACCGCATGCAAATAAATCTGATTTCAGTAGGAAACCGCATGCCGGGTTGGGTGCAGCAGGGCTATGATGAATATGCCAAACGTTTACCCCGCGAATGCGAGCTGGTTCTTAAGGAAATTACGCCCGGTAAACGCACCAAGAACAGTGATGTCGCCAGAATTGTCAAAGAGGAAGGCGAGCGGATGATTGCCGCAATCCCTCAAAGCACGCATATCGTAACCTTGGATATCCCCGGCAAACCCTGGACGACACCGGAATTGGCGGAAGCGATGCAACGCTGGTTGGAAAGCGGGCAGCATGTCTCGTTATTGATCGGCGGGCCGGAAGGGCTGGCGGATTCGGTCAAACAACTGGCGCGGGAATCATGGAGTTTGTCGAAACTTACCTTTCCCCATCCGCTGGTGCGTATCGTTGTCGCTGAACAGCTTTATCGTGCCTGGAGCATCCTCCATAACCACCCCTATCATCGCTAATGACTGCACAGATTATTCTTGCTTCCGCCTCGCCTCGCCGCATGGAATTGCTGGATCAGATCAAGGTTACTTATAGCGTCAATCCGGTCGACCTTGACGAGACGCCTTTGTTCAATGAAACGCCGCTGGACTATGTGCGGCGACTGGCCGCCGAGAAGTCGGCGGCATGCCTTGCGCAATTGGGCGACAGCTTGCCGGTTTTGGCCGCGGATACCGCTGTAGTTTTAGGCGACCTGATTATGGGGAAACCTAAAGACCGGGAGGATGCGCTTGCCATGTTAAGGCAGTTGTCCGGTAAAATGCACCGGGTTTATAGTGCAATTTCGCTCAGGGGCCGGGAACATGGTCAAGCGGTCAGTATTACCGAAGTGACTTTCAGGGCGCTGACGGAGTGCGAAATAGCGGCCTACTGGCAAAGCGGCGAACCGGTCGATAAGGCCGGAAGTTATGCAATCCAAGGCATGGGCGGCGTATTTGTAGAGTCGATAAGCGGCAGTTTTTCCGGCGTGGTCGGTTTGCCGTTGTTTGAAACCGCAAAACTTTTATCCAGGCAAGGAATCGGGTTGTTCAAATGAGTGAAGAAATATTAATCAACGTTACCCCGCCTGAGACGCGCGTTGCGGTTATTGAAAACGGCGTCCTGCAGGAATTGATTATTGAAAGAACCCGGCAGCGGGGTTTGGTAGGTAACATCTATAAAGGTGAAGTGTGCAGAGTTTTGCCTGGTATGCAGGCGGCTTTCGTCGATATTGGCCTGCCCAGGGCGGCATTTCTGCATCTTTCCGACTTGTGCGCCAAGGATCTGGAAAAAAAAGGTTCGGAAAATATCGAGCATTATCTGCATGAAGGCCAGCATATTATTGTACAGGTGGTTAAAGATCCTTTGGGCAGCAAAGGTGCGCGGCTGACCACGGAAATATCGATCCCGTCGCGGTTCCAGGTCTTTATGCCGTATGCACAAAATTCCGGCGTGTCCCAAAGGATTGAATGCGAGACCGAGCGAGTCCGGTTAAGAGCCTGTCTTGATGCGTTTAGGCTGGAGCATAAATGCGGCGGCTTTATCGCAAGAACAGCGGCAGAATGCGTGGATGAGGCGGTATTGATCGCTGACATGACGTTTTTGTTGAAATTGTGGGAGTCGATAGCCGCCAAAATCGCCGACGCTAAGCCGAAACAGTTTATCCACAAGGATTTGCCGCTAAGCATCAGAACCTTGAGAGACCTATACCGGGAAGGCATAGAAAGAGTGAGGGTGGATTCACGGGAAACCTATCACCGTTTGGTTGAGTTTGCGGAGATTTTTGCGCCGGAAATCGTGTCGGTTATCGAGCATTACACCGGCGAGTGTCCGGTATTCGATATTTACAGCGTCGAAGATGAAATCCAAAAAGCGCTGGATCGTAAAGTCAATCTGAAATCGGGCGGGCATCTGGTGTTTGACCAGACCGAATCGATGACCACCGTCGATGTCAATACCGGCGGCTATGTCGGCGGCCGTAACCTCGAAGAGACTATTTTTAAAACCAATCTTGAAGCGGCGCAGACCATTTCCAGGCAGCTTAGACTCCGTAATCTCGGCGGCATCATTATTATCGATTTTATCGATATGCAAAGTGCGGATCACAAAAAACAGGTATTGCAGGCGTTCGAGCGGCATCTTGAAAAAGACCATGCGAAAACCAATATTACCGAAGTGTCGGTGTTGGGCTTGGTGGAAATGACCCGTAAAAGAACCAGAGAAAGTCTGGAGCATATACTTTGCGAACCTTGCAGCGCCTGCGGCGGTCGGGGTGTTTTGAAGACTGCGGAATCGATGTGCCTGGAAATATTTCGGGAGATTATTCGCGAAGTTCGGCAGTACAAAGTCAAGAAGATACTGGTTCTGGCCTCCAATGAAGTCGTGGAGATGCTGCTTGATGAGGAAGCGGATATGCTGGCTGAATTGGAAGTCTTCTTGAGCGTGCGCATCAAGTTCAGGGCCGAGGCTGAATACAACCAGGAGCAGTATGATGTGGTGTTGCTTTGAGGCGAAGGACTCAAGGCGAAAAGCATCTGCTGCAAAATACAATAGAACGTAGATGAATATGATGAGTGTGGATAATCAGGTAATTAAGAAACATGCACAAAATAACTTGAGCAAGTTGCCAATAGCCGGAGTGCAGGCTTCGCCTGCAAGCGCAAGTAAAGCTTGCGCTCCTGCTGAAAACTTACAGCGCGAGTTGTTCAAATTATTTCATGTTTATTCCTAAGCGGCGCGAGATTTGTAAATTCCGCCTCTAACGTTTAAACGATAACAGTGCGCTTAAGCAACGCAGAACGTTTAGACCATAGCTGTTGCTCCGTCCGTTTTGGGATTATTTAGTCCAGCCTTATCAGTGTTCCATTTTTCGATCCTGAGTTGTTAGTCATGAATCTTTCGCCTTTCGTCTTTAGCCCTATCTTTAATGATCCATCACATTAAGCGCGCGACGCGGCATCTCATTTTCTGGTCCTTGATCGCGGCAGCCATCGGCTTGACAGGCGTACGCCTGCTATTGTCTGGGATTGAACACTATAAGTCCGATTTGGCGACCCATATCAGCACACTTGTCGGCACGCCGGTAACCATAGGTCGATTGGGCGCAAAAATGCGCGGATTCAATCCTGAATTGGTGTTAAAAGACATCGCTATTTCATCCCGGATTGCCCTTGCAGCGAACGAAGAACCCGCTATCCAGTTTAATGAGATACGTTTGGGCGTTAACTTGCTTGATATGCTGGTCAGCAGGGATGCATTGTCATCGTCATGGGTCACTTTGGTGGGCGCCAAGCTTGTCGTTAAACGGCAACAGGACGGCAGCATCGTTATTGTCGGTTTAAAAGCCAGTGACGGACAGCCACAGTGGTTATTGCAGGGAGGGAAATACGAAGTCTTGCAAAGCGAAATTATCTGGCAGGACGAAACAAGCACTGCTCGACCTCTGTCGTTTAATGGAGTAGACCTGGCGATCAGCAATCAGGGCGATCGCCATCGACTCAATATGCTGGTGAAGTTGCCGAAAAAAGTCGGCAATACATTAAGGGTATCGATGGATTTTAAGGGCAACGTTTTTGAGCCTTCAACTATTCAGGGCCGCGTTTATCTGGAGGGGCAAGCCGTTTTGTTGCCTGAATTGGCCGCGCTCGGTCAAACCATAGTCGGGGAGCGCATGCATATTAATGCCGGTGCCGGCGACTTTAAAATCTGGGGCGATTGGCGGCAGTCGCAGTTGGCGTCGATGGATGTCGATGCGCAGATTCAACAGATGACACTGGTTCGGCAGGATAAACGGGAGTTTTCGGTTAAACAGCTGAAAACCCGGCTTCACTGGGGGCTGAATGACGCAGGCAAGCAATGGCAACTCGATGTAAGCGAGTTTTCACTGGAAACCCAGGATAACCCCAAAGGCGGTGTTAAAAAATGGCCTGCCGCAGTATTCAGCGTTTCCGGGCAACGCATGGACGATGACGCATTACATAAATTAGCGCTGTATATTGAACGGGTGGATTTGCAGCAAGCGTCCGAGTTGGCGCAGTTGTTCGCTCCGTTGCCGGAGCAACAGGCTAACACGCTGGCGCAGGCCCGGTTACAAGGAACGCTGGAGGATTTTTCCTTGTTCGCCGATCAGGATACCCAGTCGGTCGCCCTGAACGGCCGGTTTTCCGGAATCGGCGTCGCGCCGTTGTTGTCAGTTCCCGGCGCAGAGAATTTGACCGGCCGCATAAAGGGCAGTGAAAAACAGGGCGTTATTACGCTTGCGACTAAAGATGCCCGGCTGATAGCGCCGAATCTGTTCCGCGACGTTTTGCCGGTCAGTCGTCTTCAAGGTACGCTCGCCTGGCAGCAGACGGAAGATGCCTGGTCTGTAGCCAGTTCAATGATTGAACTGGATTCCTTGAGTTTTCAGAGCAAAACCCGGTTTCGGGTAGCTATTCCCAAAACCGGGAAGCCTGTGTTTATGGATCTGCAAAGCGCATTTGCCGGCGAAGACGCCAGAGAAGTTAAACATTATTTGCCGGTGGGCATTATGGATGAAGATGTCGTCGCCTGGCTGGATAGTGCTTTTGTCAGCGGCAGCATGACCAACGGCGGCTTGTTGGTTTACGGTAATCTGAACGATTTTCCGTTTAACACCGCGCCGGGCGTTTTCGAAGCCGTATTTAACGGCGAGCAGTTTGATTTGGCATACGCTCCGGCATGGCCGCACATAACCGGCATGAATGCCGAGGTCCTCTTTTCACAGGACAGTCTCAAGGTTAATGTCCGGCAAGGGCAATCCGGTAACGTGATCATTAAACAGGCCGAAGTCACTATTCCGAAGTTGAATAAAAGCAAGCAGTTGCTGATTCAGGGCGAGGCTGAAAGCGGCATTGACCAGGTTTTGGCTTTTATGCAGCAGACGCCGTTGAGCTCGCCGGTGGATTCGCTGCTCGAAGCCATTGCCCCGCAAGGAAATACCCTGGTAACGCTGGATCTTAAAATTCCCTTGGTTGACGGAGAGCCAACCAAGGTCGATGGCATGGCGCAATTGAAAGACGCCCGATTGCGGGTGAAGCCGCTGGATCTGCCGGTCACAAAAATTAACGGCGAACTCAAATTCAATGAGCAGGGCGTATATAGCGACACCATTCGCGCCGAGGCCTTGGGGCATCCGATACAAATCAACATTAATAGCTCGGAGAGTCAAACCACCGTCAACGTCGAGGGCAGCGCCGGAGTTAGCGACCTACAGACGCAATTCGACATGCCCTGGTGGACAATCGCTTCCGGGGAGACGGATTATCGGTTAACGCTGGACTTGCCTTACGGGAATATTGCTCCGGAGCTGGTTGTGGAGTCGATGTTGTCCGGCGTGTCGCTGGATTTGCCTGAGCCATTGGCTAAGACGCGGGAACAAAAAATACCCTTGTCGTTGACGTTTAACTTAGGCGATACGCAGTTATTACCGGTGCTGTTAAATTACGACAATAAACTGAAAGCGGCGATTCAGTTGGATACCGGAAAAAAGGCCCTCTATTCGGGGCATGTTCTGGTGGGCGTCGGAGAAGTCGCCCAGACTCAGGAGTCGGGATTAAAGCTGGAGATCAATCGGGATCGGTTGGCTTTGCAGGACTGGTTGGGCTTGGCCGTTGCCCAAGGCGCGGGAGAGGGTGTCAGGGAGTTGAAGATTCATAGCGAGCACGCACTGTGGAAGAAAACCGATATAGGGCTTTTCGATCTGGCCTTAAAACCCAAAGGCAACTATTGGGCCGGGGCTATAGACAGTCCGTTCGCAAAGGGAAACATCCAAATTCCGGCCGGCTTTAACAATACTGACAGAATCAGTTTGGATATGGCGTTACTGGATCTTTCGGCATTAAAGCAAATAGGAAACCAAGACGGCTCGCCCCTACAGACAGTATCGCCGGCGCTTATGCCTTTATTGACCGTCACCAGTCAAAAAACGCTGTGGCAGTCGATTGATTTAGGCCGCTTGTCATTGGCAACCGAGCGCATGCCGGGCGGCATGCGGTTTAACAACGTAGAGCTGGCCGGAGAAAATCAAAAACTGGTGTTGTCGGGCGACTGGCAAGCAAGCGGCGGGCAAGCGGTAACCCATGCTCACGGCCGTCTGGAAGTGCCTCGTGCCGGGAAGCTGCTGGCGCAGCTGGACATTACCAAGGATTTGACCGAAACCGAAGCGGCGGTTGATTTTACGGTTGACTGGAACGCGGCGCCGTATCAGTTTTCGTTGGCGGATTTGAAAGGCCGACTGGATATTAAATTCAAAAGCGGACGTATTTTAAGCATAGAGCCCGGATTCGGCCGGGTGTTGGGCATGCTGGCGCTGGCCCAGTGGATAAAGCGGGCGCAGCTTGATTTTAGCGATATTTATGAACAAGGATTGACGTTTAACAGTATCAAGGGGCATTTTGATTTGGCAGGCGGTATCGCATCAACTCATGATTTGGTTGTCGATGCTGTCCCGGCAAAAATCGCCATCAGCGGAGAGACTGATTTAGTGGGTCAAACCGTTGATCATATTATTAATGTCACGCCTAAAAGTGCGGATGCAGTGCCTATTGCTGGTACAATTATGGGTAAAGTGGCTGCCTTGGTCGGGCGGTCTTTGACCGGCAAAGATCAGGAAGGATTTTTCTTCGGTTCCCAATATCTGGTAAAAGGCGCCTGGGGAAATGCAGCGGTTATTCCGATGCATAAAAACGATGGCTTGTTGCAGAAAACCTGGAGCGGTATCACCGACTTTCCATGGCTACGACAAGAAGAAACTACGCAGCAGTTAGAAAAATAGAACGCGGATGACGCGGATAATTAAGATTAAATAAGATTTTCATCGAATACGCTGCGTTCCATTGTATTTGATGGCTGAGTGGTTATAAATCAAAGAGAGAATAACATGAGTAGATGTGCGGCCATACAAATGGCATCGAGTCCCAATATCAGCGCTAACTTGCTGGAAGCCGACAAGTTGATCGCGGAAGCGGTTAAAGCGGGTGCAAAACTGGTGGCTTTGCCGGAAAATTTCGCGCTGATGGGCGATCATGAATTGGACAAAATCAAAGCAAAGGAAGTCGACGGCTCAGGGCCTATCCAGAGCTTTTTGTCATCGGTTGCTAAAAAATACGGCGTCTGGGTGATTGGCGGCACCATTCCGATCGCAGGTGACGACAGCAATAAAGTACGGGCGGCTTGTCTGGTTTATAACGACCAAGGCGAACGGGTTGCGCGTTACGACAAAGTTCATTTGTTCGATGTCAGCGTTCCAGGCAGTAATGACGTTTACCGCGAATCAGACTCTATTGAACCGGGCGCCGACTTGCTGGTGATTGACACGCCTTTCGGCAGATTGGGCGTCGCTGTCTGTTACGATCTGCGCTTCCCGGAGTTTTTCCGTAAGATGGACATGGACCTGCTGGTCATTCCGTCGGCATTTACCGCAGAAACAGGAGCCGCTCACTGGGAGTTATTGCTACGGGCGCGCGCCGTGGAGAATCTGTGTTATGTGATTGCGCCGAATCAGGGCGGCTTTCATCTTAATGGACGTAAAACCTTCGGGCACAGCATGGTTATCGATCCGTGGGGCGTGGTGCTGGATTGCTACAAAACCGGAGGCGGCTTTGTTTCCGCTGAAATAGATCTGGAGCGTCTGGAAAAAGTGCGAGGCGCATTTCCGGCGCTGAATCATCGTCGTTTTTTTTGTGAATAATATGCGCGTAATAGTTAAAAGTTTAGTACTGACCGGTTTTTTAGTTTCCTGCGGAACCGCTTCGGAGGAAAGTCGTTACCGCGACACCGAAGCGCTTGAGCGTCCGCCCACGGTAGTTAACAGCAGTCCGAGCAGAGAACAGCGCGTCGTCGACAACAGCTCCATTCCGAGGAAAAAAGACCGCACCGGCTTAGGCTCCGATGTCTATCAGAATGCGCCAACGCAATTGACGATCAAGCAGCCTTTTGACGATGCGTGGAACACCTTGGGCCGGGCCTTGAAGCAAAGCGGCATCAAAATAACCGATCATGAGCGCGATAAAGGACTTTATTACGTTACTCAGGATACAACGGATAGAAGCGGTTTTTTCGCCAAAGCGACTTCTTTTTTAAGCGATGATCCAGCCATCTATCTGCTGACCGTAAAACAAGAAGGCCAAGAAACAATGGTAACGGCGACGGTAGCCAATGCGACCGAACAAAGCAGCGCGACTCAGGATGGTACGCCGCCTCCGTCTGCCGAAGGCGCGGAAGACCTGTTGCAGCTATTGTTCAAGACCTTGCGCGATAAGCTGGAAGAAGAATGATGGAGGCGCAGGATTAAAGGCGAAAGAACGTCGTTTTGTAGCTTTAGCCCTTTGCCTTTTACTTTAAACCACTATTATTGATTTTTTGATGGAAATACTAAACCTTGCACGACAAGCTATCTTAACGCCCGCAGGCATACAGGATAGCGATATTGAAAAGATTATGGGCCGGTTGCTCAGTTCGCCGGTTGATGCGGCGGATATTTACTTTCAATCCAGCCATTTCGAATCTTGGGTCATGGAAGGCGGCATCATTAAAGAAGGTAGCCATAGCATTGAGCAGGGCGCCGGGGTGCGCGCGGTATGCGGCGAAAAAACCGGCTTTGCTTACAGCGACCGGATTGAACTGCCGGTGCTGCTGGAAGCGGCTAATAATGTCAAAGCCATCGTTCGGCAAGGCCAGGATGCAGACTCTTTACATTGCAAAATCGCCACCAAAACCGCCGACTGGCCGAAGTACTACGCGACGCAAAACCCGTTAAAATCGCTGGAAGATCAGCAGAAAATCGATTTATTGCGTCGGGTAGACAGTGAAACGCGCAAACTGGACAGTAGGGTCGAGGAAGTTATCGTCAGCCTGGTCGGCGCCCATGAACATATTCTGGTGGCGCGGCAAGACGGCTCTTTGGTTGCCGACGTGCGGCCTTTAGTGCGGATGAATGTCACCGTCATTGTCGAGCAAAACGGCCAGCGCGAACAAGGCAGCATGGGCGGCGGCGGGCGTAGCGATTACCATTATTTTATCGATGGAGATGCCGCGTTGGAATATGGCCGCGAAGCCGTAAGACAGGCGCTGGTCAACCTGGAAGCGGTCGATGCCCCGGCCGGTAACATGACCGTGGTACTGGGTTCGGGTTGGCCGGGTATTTTGTTGCACGAGGCCATAGGACACGGCCTGGAAGGCGACTTTAACCGCAAGGGCACCTCGGCTTTCAGCGGTCGGGTTGGCGAACGCGTGGCATCCGATTTATGCACGGTAGTCGATGACGGCACCTTGGCAGGACGGCGCGGCTCGTTAACTATCGACGACGAAGGTACGCCGACGGAAAAGACTGTATTGATCGAAAACGGCATACTCAAAGGCTATATGCAGGATCAGCTCAATGCCCGGTTAATGGGCGTCAAGCCGACCGGTAACGGTCGGCGCGAATCCTACGCGCACCTGCCGATGCCGCGCATGACCAACACCTATATGTTGCCGGGGCGGCATGATCCCGAAGAAATTATAAAATCGGTAAAAAAAGGCCTGTATGCCAAAAACTTCGGCGGCGGGCAGGTCGATATTACTTCGGGCAAGTTTGTGTTTTCCGCCAGCGAAGCTTACCTGATCGAAGACGGCAAAATCACTCGTGCCGTTAAAGGCGCGACGCTGATAGGTAACGGCCCGGAAGTGTTAACCAAAGTGTCGATGGTCGGTTCCGATCTGGCGCTGGACAGCGGCGTCGGCACCTGCGGCAAAGACGGGCAAAGCGTGCCGGTCGGCGTCGGGCAGCCTACCTTGAAGATTGACGGGTTGACGGTTGGCGGGACGAGTGTTTAGGTGAAATTCACCCAGTATTTTCTTTACACCAGGAACAGGGTGGATAGGTCGCCCATAAAACTTGAATGGATTGAGAATGTTGTTGCCTGCCCGATTAAGACCCAAAGACAAGCAGATGGACGCTTTAAAAAATGGGGATTTATTCAGGAAGAGGGAAAATATTTAAGGGTTATTTTGTTGGAAGATGAAGAGACGGTACATAATGCTTTCTTCGATAGAGGATTTAAAGAGGTAAACAATGAAAATTAAATATTTTGAAGATACCGATACGGCATTGTTGGAGTTCTCAGAACACCCTGTTTTCGAGACCAAAGAAATCAATGAAAACATTTATCTGGACTTGGATGAAGATGGTAATTTGATTGGAATGACGATTGAACACGCAAAATTACAGGCAAATATTAATGAAGTTTCATTCCAACAGATAAATCGTCAAGTCGCATAAAAGCAAATTAAGAGAACACAGTGCAAAATAACGAACAAATCAACCGCTTGAAAAACACCGTTCAGTCCATATTGGACGAGGCCGTAAAACAGGGCGCCAGCGCCGCAGAAGCGGGCTTGAGCCAGGAAAACGGCTTATCGGTATCGGTGCGTCTGGGCGATGTCGAAACCATCGAACATCATTGCGATCAGGGTCTGGGCGTGACTGTTTATTTCGGCAAGCGCAAAGGCTCCGCCAGCACCACCGATTTGTCGCCCGCTTCGATCAAGGAAACAGTCAGCGCGGCATGCAGTATTGCCCGTTACACCAGTGAAGACGAGTATTCCGGTCTGCCGGAGCCGGAGTTGCTGGCCACCGAATTTCCCGATCTGGATCTTAATCACCCGTGGGATATTGGTGTCGATGGGGCTATTGCTTTGGCTATCGAATGCGAAGATGCGGCACGCTCTTATCATGAGGAGATCAGTAATTCCGAAGGCGCTTCGGTGGATACGCATCAAGGTGTCCGGGTGATGGGCAATACCTTGGGCTTTCTTCAGGGTTATGCTTCAACCCGCCATTCCTTAAGCTGTTCGGTATTAGGTCAACGCGGCGACAGCATGCAGCGCGATTATTGGTACACCGTGGCAAGAAATGCGCGCGATTTGGAATCCGCTGCTAGCGTCGGCAACAAGGCGGCCGAGCGGACGATTCGTCGTTTAGAGCCCCGAAGCCTAAGCACGCGGCAGTGTCCGGTGCTGTATTGTGCGGAAACCGCTTCCGGGTTGCTCGGCTCGTTTATCGGCGCAATCAGCGGCGGCAATTTATACCGTAAATCGTCATTTTTGCTGGATGCGCTGGATACCCAAGTGTTTCCCGAGTTTGTCCGTATCCACGAACAGCCCCGTTTAAAAGGTGCTTTAGGCAGTGGCGCGTATGACGGTGAAGGTGTCGCCACTCAAACGCGGGATATTGTCAGCGACGGTATTTTGCGCGGTTATGTACTGAGCACTTATTCCGCCCGCAAGTTGGGCTTGCGCAGTACCGGCAATGCCGGCGGCGTGCATAATTTGACGATCGATCCGGGCAAGCTGGATTATCAGGGCCTGTTAAAAGAGCTGAATACAGGCTTGCTGGTCACCGAGCTGATGGGGCAGGGCGTCAATATGGTGACCGGCGATTATTCGCGCGGAGCCGCCGGATTTTGGGTCGAAAACGGCGAGATCCAATATCCGGTCGAGGAAATCACCATTGCCGGTAATCTGAAAGACATGCTTAAAAACATTGTTGCCGTAGGTAATGATGTCGATTACCGCGGTAATATCCGCACCGGTTCGATACTGGTTGAGCGGATGTCGATTGCCGGGGAGTAAGGCCGTTGTTATGATGTTTCGTATTGAATAGTCATTTGATAGCGGAGGTAAAGACATGTCAGCAAATTTACAATCGGCCGGCGTCTGGATCAGCGAAGAAGACTATCTGGCTGGCGAATTGACCAGCGAAATCAAGCATGAATATATTGACGGCTGCGTTTATGCGATGGCGGGCGCCAGCCGGAACCATGAAAGGATTGCCGGTAATGTTTTTGGCGAGCTAAGAAATTTTTTGAAAAACAAACCGTGCGAACCGTTCAGCTCCGATCTGAAAATCAAGGCCGGCAGCCGGTTTTTCTACCCTGATGTGATGGTCGTCTGCGATGAGCAGAGTCAACACGATTATTACACCGATTCACCGGTGATTGTGGTCGAAGTTTTATCGAAAGCCTCGCGGCGTATCGATGAAACAACCAAGCGCATCGCCTATCAAAGTATCCCCAGTCTGAAAGAATACGTTTTGATCGAACAGGATTTTGTCGATGTAGAAGTCTGCCGGAAAAGCGAAGGCTGGGTGTCCAATCATTATTTTATGGGCGACAGCGTGCAGTTTGACGCGATTGGCCTGACGCTGACAGTCGAAGAAATCTATGCCAGGGTCGACAACGACGAGGTTCAGGCTTATCTTTTGGAGCAGCAGGCGCAGCTCTAAAGCCGCTTAGTCCTTTTTGCATTACACGAAACACGAAAGGCGACCGTCCCTGACCTGACGTGAGGCGAGAAACCTGCCACTAGGCAGACCTTCCAGGTTTTACAAACCTGAAAGGTCTAACGGGCAATGTTCTGAACAGGCGAGACCTATTAATAAAGGTCGGCTATGACACGGTCGGCGAGAAACCTACGGCTGATCTTTTGGCTACGTGCTTTTGACTTTAAACCAAATAGCGTAAAGGGTCGGCAGGAACACTAATGTCAAGATCGTACCAACGGCAGTTCCTCCTATGAGTGTGTAGGCCATCGACCCCCAGAATACGGAATGAGTAAGCGGGATAAAGGCCAATATGGCCGCAAGCGCTGTCAATACCACCGGTCGCGCCCGCTGAACGGTAGCTTCAACCACGGCATTGAAAGTATCCAGGCCTTTATCTTCGTTGTGCTTAATTTGGTCGATCAGGATCAATGTATTTCGCATCAGAATGCCCGACAGTCCTATCAAACCGAGAATCGCATTGAATCCAAAAGGCTGATGAAATAACAGCAGGATAGGAACCGTTCCTACCAAGCCAAGCGGTCCGGTCAGGAACACCATGGTCATGGCTGAAAACGACCTTACCTGAAAGATAATGGCTGTTAAAATCAGTATCAACATAACCGGAAAGATCGGCAGCAACGCCTTATTGGTCTTCTCTGCTTCTTCGATGGAGCCTGCCATTTCGATTTTGTAACCGGATGGGAGCGCTTGAATGATTGGCTCCAACGCCTGCCGGATTTCCATGGAAACCTGTGGCGGTTGCAGCGTTTCATCAATATCCCCTCGCACGGTGATCGTTACAAAGCGATCACGACGCCTCATTAAAGGCTCTTCGGGCTGGAATTCAATCCTTCCGACTTGTCGAAGGGACGATACGAGCGCAATCTGATTCAGTGCGGGCGACCATACAATCATTCAAAGCACTCGGAGGAGGCGGGGATGCGCAATCATTCTCATGATTCCATGTCTTCGGAAAGCCTTATTGTGTCAGCTAAATCACCTTGGAGCAGCAGTGCGTGGGAGCTGTTGGCGCTTTGGCTGCTGTTCCAGATTCAACTGCCGGTTCATTTATTGTCGATATGATCGGCTGTTCGAAGTTCAAGCTACAAACAAGTTTTTGAGCGCAATGTCCACTACAGCCATCAGCTCCTCTTTTGTGCTGCCACTAGTCGCCTGCACTGACAGTCCCTGATGAACTGTGACAATATATTTCGCCAGTACTGCCGCATCAAACCGAGAATCCAAGTCGTTTTGCGCTTGGGCCAACTCAAAGCGTTTACGCAACAAGTCTTCGTAGCCAAGTCGTTGAGCGATAAGCACCTTTTGTATCTCTTCATGTTCTTGTCCACAATTCAACGCGCCTTGAAGCACAAGACAACCCAGCGGAGTTTGTTTATCAGTTAAGAAGTCGACGGATAGAGTAAGCAGCTTTTGCAATGCCTTCTGTACCGTGGGTTCATTCAGCGCTTCCGGAACAAAAGCAACATGGCCGGTTAAATATTTCTCGACAGCCTTATGGAATAATTCTTCCTTGGTTCCAAAGACCGAATACATACTGGGTTTATTAATGCCCATTGCCGCTGTTAAAGCGCTCAATGAAGCCCCTTCATACCCATATTTCCAGAAGACTCGCATCGCTTTTTCTAACGCGTCGTCCTGATTGAAAGCACGGGGGCGTCCCCGTTGTGTCGTTGTGGTTTCTGAACTCATAACTATTCCAATATTTTAATAGCAACCATTATATCAATTGACCGAAAACGCAGCTATTGACACAAGGAGGTGTCAGGCATATATAATTTATACCGTATGGTACAAAATATAAGCCTCCTCCACAATCACCCGGATGATTAACTAATGAAACAATGTAAAACAACCATGTCTCTAGCAAGTAGCACGGCTCAAATCAGCCAACCCAAACATCCAACCCTGGATGTCAGGACCCTAAATCTGCTGCAAGCTCCCATCATTCCGCTGCTACTTAGGATGGCTTGGCCGAACATGCTGATTATGCTGGCCCAAGCATCTACCGGTTTGATTGAGACATGGTGGATTGCCAAACTCGGAACGCAATCATTAGCCGGGATGGCTTTGGTATTTCCTGTTGTCATGCTGCTTACCATGATCTCAGCCGGCTCCTTGGGAGGAGGCATTTCTTCGGCAGTCGCAAGAGCGCTAGGGGGTGGTCGCCAAGAAGAAGCGGATGGCCTCGTGTTACACGCAATTGTTATCAATATAGTGACTAGCATAGTCTTCAGCTTAGTGTTTCTCCTTTTCGGCAAGCCCATTTATAGTGCCATGGGCGGCCAAGATGAATCACTCCAAGCAGCGCTCACCTATTCAAACGTGATCTTTGCAGGCAATATTTTTCTTTGGATGATGAACGGGCTTGCAAGTGTTATTCGTGGTACGGGCAACATGCTCTTTCCTGCGGCTGTCACCTGTATTGGCACCTTATTGTTGATACCTCTGTCGCCCTTGCTGATTTTCGGTTTCGGCCCTATTCCAGCCTTTGGCATTACCGGCGGCGGCATCGCTCTGATCATTTTTTATTTTTTCGGCAGCTTAGCCATGTTCGGGTACATTTTGTCCGGCAGAAATGCGGCACGCTTCCGCTGGGTTCGGCTGCGCTGGGCTTACCTCAGTAGCATCCTGCACATTGGTGCGTTATCAGCCATCAATACACTCTTAACGACTGGCATCATGGTTGGCGCAACTTCGCTAATCGCTTCGATTGCCGATTTCAATGCAGTAGCCGGATTCGGTACCGGTGCGAGACTCGAATATTTACTGATTCCCTTAGTCTTCGGAATCGGAGCGCCGCTGGTTGCGCTTGTCGGAACCAATATAGGCGCTGGCCAGCACGAACGCGCTTTGAGCATTGCACTTACCGGCGGTGCGTTTGCGTTCGTCGTAACCGAAATAATCGGAATTATGGCGGCAATTTGGCCTGAACAATGGTTGAGATTGTTCAGCGCCGAAGCGGATATGATCGCCGTAGGCAGCGCGTATTTGCGTACAGTCGGTCCTTTCTATGGCTTCTTCGGTCTGGGCTTGGCACTCTATTTTGCGTGCCAGGGAGTAGGCCGAATGTTTTGGCCAATTTTAAGTGGTGTCATCCGCCTTGTCGTCGCGCTTGGCGGAGGATGGTATGGGCTTCACCTCACCGGTACAAGCGACGGTATCTTCGGTGCGTTAGCAGCAGCGATGGTTTTCTACGGGGCAATCATCGCAACGGCGGTGCGCTTTGGCGCATGGTTCAGATAGCCAGGCAATGTAAAAACACATTCCAAATCGTACTTAACTATTTCTCAACAAACACTTAAACATCAACCAACAAGAGGATACATCCATGTTCAATACTAAAGCATACTCCGCTGTCAGTGCGACATCACCGCTGGCTTCTACTACCATTCCAAGACGCGTTCCGACCGAGCGTGATGTACAGATCGAGATTCTCTACTGCGGTATCTGCCACTCCGATCTGCATTCTGTGCGTAACGAATGGAGCCACATCATGCCTACGGTCTACCCAATTGTTCCCGGTCATGAAATCGTCGGACGGGTCATTCAGGTCGGTTCTGCCGTTACCCAGTTCAAGCCGGGCGATTTGGCAGGGGGCGGCTGCTTGGTCGATTCGGATCACACTTGCCCCAATTGCCAGGATGACCAGGAGCAGTTATGCCCGAACCAGACTCTCACTTTTAACTCCCCGGACAAACATCTCGGTGGTGTTACCTACGGCGGTTACTCCGAATCCATTGTCGTCGATGAACGCTTCGTACTGCATATACCCGAAAACCTTGACCTAGCGGGGGTTGCACCCTTGCTCTGCGCGGGGATCACGACTTATTCGCCGATACGCCGTTGGGGCGATATTAAAGGCAAAAAGGTCGGCGTGGCCGGACTCGGCGGACTGGGGCACATGGGCGTCAAATTTGCCCGTGCTTTTGGCGCTAATGTCGTGGTCATCACGACTTCGCCTAGCAAGAAAGAAGATGCGCTTCGCCTAGGTGCTCATGAAGTCATTGTTTCCACCCATGCCGACGAGATGCAAAAGCACGCCGGCAGTTTCGACTTCATCCTGGATACCATCGCTGCCGCTCACGACATCAATGCCTATCTCAATCTGCTGGGGCGTGACGGCAACATGACCCTGGTCGGTGCCCCGGAAAAGCCACTCGAAATTTCGGCTTTCGCCTTGTTGTTCGGACGCCGCAGCCTTTCCGGCTCAATCATCGGTGGACTCAAGGAAACCCAGGAAATGCTGGATTTTTGCGGTACGAACAACATAACCGCCGATGTTGAAATCATTCCAATCCAGAAGGTCAACGAAGCCTATGAAAGATTGTTGAAGTCGGATGTAAAGTACCGCTTTTCCATCGACATGGCTTCTCTGAAAGCCGAATAAACAAAAAAGCGGCCGGTCGCCGCCACGTAAGTCCGGCTTCCGGCCAAGTAATCTCAAGGAGGTTTAAAGAGATTACCCTGCCAAATTTGACGAGCTAGTAGAGCTCGGGTTTCTTCCTCTTCTACTGTCCGACGACCGGCATTGCCACAAGCCCGTCACTAAAGCATAAAAACTATCCGTTAATTATCAATGCCTTTGATGTTAAATAAACATGCGCAAAAGTTTTTTAGCTCTTCCAGTTGACAGGAAGAGAGCTTGTCTGTAATATTTTATACCGAACGGTACAAAAAATAAACGTTAAGGTTCGTCCCCCTCAAAAAAGACTTAACTTTTCTTCATAAAATAAATATCCGTTCTCAACGAGGTTATCCATAGATACGACGGTAGAAATTAAAAACCTGCCTATAGATTTGGATAATTAAATTTTATATTTCAGTTTACTGGAGACATTATCATGCCTTTGTGGAAAGTCTATCATCCTACCAATGCTTTCAGCGCCGAAGACAAACAAGAATTGGCCGAGCGAATCACTAATGTTTATGCGGGTGTGCCCATCCCAAAATTTTATGCCGTCATCATTTTTGAAGAAGTGGAAAAAGGCAATTGCTTCGTCGGCGGCGTGCGAAATGACAAGTTTATTCGCTTCAAGGTTGACCAAATCGCTCGAACATTACCTGGTCCAGTCATACGAGAATGGTGGATGCGAACGCTCGACGAAGTGATTGCGCCTTTTGTTAAAGAACGCGGTTTCGATTGGGAAATTTCAATTGACGAGACCCCATTCGATCTTTGGTCGCTGCAAGGCGAACTGCCACCACCCTTCGAATCGATAGCTGAAAAACGCTGGGTTGCGGAAAACAAGGCCAGTCCTTACACCTACCAAGAAAAACTCCCTGCGGGTCACTTTTTATTGACTCCAGGCGTGACGGGTTAGCTAAAAACGAGTGACCGGCTAAAAATGAGCCGGTCACTTCTTCTCACAATTATCGTTATCCGTCCGAGATCATGTTGCCAGTGTTGCTAAGTATTTCTTAGCGAGGCGGAATCGACTAAACAGGAGTGAAAAATATGGCTTATCAATCCATTAATCCGGCAACCGGCGAATTACTCGCCTCTTATCCCGAGCTATCAAATTCAGATCTAGAACTTGCCATTGCTAACGCGGATAGCGCCTTTAGAACCGACTGGCGTCATCGTTCAATCGACGAGCGCGCCAAGGTCATGGCAAAGGCAGCCTCCATTCTGCTGGAAAGAAAAGAAGAGTACGCGCAATATTTGACGCTAGAAATGGGTAAGCTCATCGGCGAAGCTTTCGCAGAAGTCGATATTACGGCTGGGATACTCCAGTACTATGCTAAAAATGCCAAAGCTTATTTGGCACCGAAAGCTTTGACGGAATCGCCGAACGCGAAAGTGCTGATTGAGCCCATTGGCGTTCTGCTGGGTATAGAGCCCTGGAATTTTCCCTATTACCAGGTTGCGCGGGTTGCGGGGCCGCAGTTGATGGCTGGCAATGTGTTGCTGCTCAAACACGCAGAAAATGTGCCGCAGTCGGCACTGGCATTGGCGAGGGTTTTCGAAGAGGCTGGAGCACCGGCCGGGGTTTATACCAATTTATTTGCAAGTATCGAACAAGTCGGCCGCATCATCGACGACCCTCGTGTTCGAGGTGTCACGGTCACCGGGAGTGAACGAGCGGGGGCGGCTGTGGCTGAACGTGCTGGTCGCGCTCTGAAAAAGGTCGTCGCTGAAATGGGCGGGAGCGATCCATTGATTGTTCTCGAAGACGCACCGCTCGAACCCACGCTGGATAGCGCCTTATTTGGCCGCATGTTTAACACCGGTCAGTGTTGTGTTGGCTCCAAACGCATCATCGTGGTTGGGCAGGATCGCGGGAAGGCCTTCCTGGATGGTTTCGTTAAACGCATGGCCACTTTCAATGCTGGCGATCCGATGAATCCGGCGACGACTTTGGCGCCGCTATCTTCGGAAAAAGCGCTGAATCTTCTTATCGATCAGATTGAGCAGGCCCAAAAAGGCGGTGCAAAAACCATACTCGGTGGAAAAAGAATCGATAGGCCGGGTTATTTTCTAGCGCCCACGGTACTAACCGACATTAACGAAAACAATCCGATTTACACGCAAGAGCTATTTGGTCCCGTCGCCGCTTTTTATGTGGTCGATAGTGAAGAAGCGGCTATTGAACTGGCCAACGCAACGCCCTTTGGACTCGGCGCTTCCATTTTCACAGCGGATATCGAACACGGTCGCAGCCTAGCGACGAAAATCGAAAGCGGCATGGTCTTCATCAACCAACCTGTCTGGACTTCGCCGGAACTACCGTTTGGCGGCATTAAGAATTCCGGATTTGGGCGCGAGTTATCTGAGCGTGGGTTTTACGAATTTGTAAACGAAAAACTGGTTAACGTTGCCCCGCCTGGTGCGTTCCCTTGGGGCCCTGTCGCGCTGAGTTGAATAAAGACAGAATTAGATGACCTGGGATTCGAGCGAATCGAAGGCTTCTCAACATACAAAAATCACACCTATGGAGTTTTTATGTCCAACCCTTCAGTTGTAATCGTAACCGGCGTGTCGTCAGGTATTGGCCGCGTCGCTGCGGAAAAGTTTGCCCAACGGGGATGCCAAGTGTTCGGTACGGTGCGTAGCATCGCCAAAGCCCAGGCCATCCCAGGAGTACAGTTCGTCGAGATGGATGTTCGAGATGAATCCTCTGTTCAAAAGGCCATTCAAACTATCGCTGAACAAAGCAAACAAATCGATGTACTGGTCAATAATGCCGGGTTTTTGCTTTCGGGTTCTGTTGAAGAAACATCGCTTACGGAAGCTGCATCTCTCTTTGATACCAATGTGTTGGGCATCCTTAGAGTCACTAAAGTAGTACTACCGCATATGCGCAACCAGCGCTCGGGAAGAATCGTCAATGTTAGCTCAGTGTTAGGCTTTTTGCCGGCACCTTATGCAGGCATTTATTCTGCTTCCAAGCACGCAGTTGAAGGTTTATCTGAGTCACTGGATCATGAAGTGCGTCAGTTTGGCATCCGTGTGGTACTTGTCGAACCTGGGTTTACCAAGACCAATTTGGATACCAACTCGCCACAGGCCACTTCATTAATCTCTGCTTATGACGAGGAACGCGGGAAAGTATCAAAGGCTATTCATAAGAATTTGAGTAAAGCCCCCGGACCCGATGGCGTTGCGGATACGATTGTCGAGGCAGCTTTTGGAAAATGGAGAATGCGACGTCCCCCTAAAGGCCAGGCGTCATTGTTGAGCAAATTGCGACGTTTCATGCCCGCTGGTGCCGTGGATTCAAGTTTAAGGAAGGATTTTGGTCTCGGTTGACGGTTTTTCCCGGAAACACCAGGTGCAAAGCGGCGGTGAAATAACTCATTCTAGCTGGCGCCTAGCCTCCGCCCCCGCGTCGCACCTACATCAGCTGGCACTGTTCATCCATTCGACCGACGACCGCGTTATCGCAATTGAAGACAGCCTAGCCAGCGCTGCGGCGCGTCGAAGGACTGGGTCACCGGCGCATCCTTGTCAATCCGGCGGTTGTTGCCGCAGCTATTGAGTTCGTCGGTTGAATTTACGGTTTGTTGGCAGGAAGGTTTTTTACAATATCTTCAATTAGCTGAGGTCCGCGATAAATAAGCCCACTGTATATCTGTACCAAACTCGCTCCTGCCGCCAGCTTTTCCTGCGCATCTGCGGCAGTCAAAATTCCGCCCGCAGCGATAATCGGAATCTTGCCTTTCAATTCCGCCGCCAATCCCCGCACGACAAAAGTCGATTTTTGTTTAACCGGCGCGCCGCTTAAACCGCCTGTTTCATTGGCAAGCGGATGGTCGGCAATCATGTCGCGGGCAGTAGTGGTATTGGTCGCAATCACGCCGTCAATTTCAAATTCCAGCAACAGTCCGGCAATATGGGCTATTTCATCGTCGGTCAGATCGGGCGCTATTTTCAGGACCAAAGGTACGTATTTGCCGTGTTGCTGTTGCAGTTTCAGTTGCTCTTCTTTTAACGCGGAAATCAGGCCCTTAAGTTCATCGCCCTGCTGCAATTGGCGCAGATTTTTAGTGTTTGGGGAGGAAATATTAAGGGTGATGTAGCCGGCGGCTGTATAAGCCTTGCGCAAACCGATCAAATAATCGCCCGCCGCATTCTCAATCGGCGTGTCGAAATTTTTGCCGATATTAATGCCCAGAATGCCGGAGTAACGGCTTTGCTTTACCTGGGCCAACAGATGGTCTATGCCCAGATTGTTAAAGCCCATGCGGTTGATAATCGCTTGGTGCTCAGGCAACCTGAACAATCGCGGTTTCGGGTTGCCCGGTTGCGGCCGCGGCGTCACCGTGCCTATTTCTACAAAGCCGAAACCGAGTGCGGCCAGTGCATCAATATAATCGCCGTTTTTATCCAGGCCGGCGGCAAGGCCTACCGGGTTTTTAAAATCCAGTCCCATGACCTTGGCAGGTTTGTGGTCAATTGCCGGGTAGACGAGCTTGGACAAGCCCGAGATATAGGCCGTGTTCAACAGTTTAAGCGTCACTTCGTGAGCGGTTTCAGGATCGAGAGAAAACAACAGAGGGCGTAGTAATGGATAAAGATTCATGGGTGTGACCGTAGTAGGGGCGACCGGCCGGTCGCCCATTAATGTTCGCTGGTTAATTGGTAAGGCTCCGGCGCTACCGCAGAGGGGCGTTCCAAAACAAGATCGGCCAGCAGTTGCGCCGATGCAGGTCCCATCGCCAAACCGTTTCTAAAATGACCGGCATTAATGCATAAATTGTCGATCTCGGGATGTTTGCCGATATACGGTATGCCGTGTTCGGTGCCCGGCCTTAAACCGGCCCAGTGCTTAATTAGCGGGAAGTCATTAAGCGTCGGTAACAAGTTTAATGCGAATGCATTCAGCCGGTCTCTGGCTTGTGCCGTAGTGGTTTTATTAAAATCATCCTGTTCTACCGTGCTGCCTGCCAGAATCTTGCCGTCACGTCGCGGAATAAGATATTGATCGCCATCCAATACCATGTAACTCAGCGTTTCCGGCTGGGCGTCAAATAACAGCATTTGCCCTTTAACGGGCGCTATTTTCGGGGCATCGTTAAGGGCTGTGGGAAAAAATTGCTGAAACAGCCGGCCGGTCCAAGCGCCCGCGGTAATAATCAATTGATTGACAGCCAGCTGACCGGAGGAGGTCTCGATAGAGGTAATGCGGTTTTTAGTGAGGCTAATGGCAGTTAACTCACAATGTTCTACTAGTGTAACGCCCTTGTTAAGCAAGTCTTGTTTTAATGATTTAACTAGTCTTGGATTGCGCGCCTGGGCAATCTCGGGCAACCAAAGCGGTTGGTCGGGGACCGTATTAAGCATGTTAAAAAAATCCGGGCCGGCGGGGCGATATGAAATAGCGTTAGCGTCGCACCAGTTAACAGCCGCACTAAGGTCGGGGTTTTTGACGATTAATAGACCGCAGGGATTCCATTCCGGGTCTATCAGGGTTTCGTCAGTCAGTTGCGAGGCCAGGGCGGGATACAGTTTTAGACTTTGCAACACCAAACGAGTAATAGCGTCCGATTGTCGCCACGGATAAAGCGGCAGCAAAATGCCGCCGCCCGCCCAGGATGACTCCTGGCCCAGTTCGTTTTTTTCAATAACCGCGACGGTAGCGCCGGCTTTAATAAACTCGCGGGCAGTTAACAGGCCGATAATGCCGCCGCCAATGATGGTAATGTCCGGGATCTGGGTCATGTGTATTGGTAAAGATCAGTGCAAAAAATAAATATTCTTGGGGTAGGGTTGAATAGTTAATTATAGCTATCGCGACTAGGGCTGATATATATGGTATATGGTTTTGACTTAGGGTGTGAGCGGCGATTAAAAAATCGTTTTAACTTAAGCGTGGGTAAACCGCATTTTCTTAGGACGGTGTGGATTTTGCGATAGTGCGGTGCTGCAATTTCGTTTTATTTTACGGTAAAAAAGTGAAAAAGGTTTTTAGTTGTGGGTTGCGTGTATTAAGTTGAATAATTTGTTGTTTTTTGCATACAGGTGGATGTTTTGGATTAAAAATATTCTTATAGTTATTGATAAATAAGGATTAATTAATATTAAAAAAATGGCGTTAAAACTTGTAGGGATTTAGTTTAGCTGCTACCATTAACACCGGAAGATGGGCTTTGTTGTATTAAAGCAAATTTCTATAAAATAACAACCTCATGAGGGGGATAAATGATCAATAAAACTAAATTAGCGCTGGGCATTGCGGCGGCAACCTTGACAATGACCGGTGCATTGGTTTCTCCGCAAGCTGCTGCCGGCTCAAAAGCGCAGCATCACGCTGAAGTAACGAGCGTGAGCAGTAAAGTTGACGCATTAGAAGCGCAACTGCAATCCATGCAAGCTGAAATAAGCCGTTTAAGAGCGGAAGCAAGCCGTCCTCGCACTAGCGCAGAGGCAGGTAAAGTTCAGGAGTTGGATCAATGGATGGCCTCTGTTAAATCAGCTCCAAAAGACAGCAAAAAAAGCCAAGACAACAACATGGTATTCTTCCGTGGTGGTTTTGCACGTAATGATGTTAAAAGAAATGATTTATTGACAGGTAATCAGTTTGCAGGAAACGCATTGGGTGGTGGGCAAACCAATAAAGATGGTTGGTACGTTGGTGCCGGATTTGATTTTGGTTTGACCGATAATGTCTGGGGTTTAATGGATAATACCGACGTGATGGCGGAATTAATGTTTGATTACAGGAATTTCGGTGCAAAGGACTTTAAAGGCCCAGCTCCGGGTGCTACGGCAGGAACTGTTGGGGCAAATCCAGCGTGTACACTTATTAATTTGGCAGCAGCAGATACCGTTGCTGTGGGTCAAGCTGGCACATCAAGCTGTAAAGGAGTTACCGTGTCTCAGTTTACTTTGGGTGCGTCTCCAAAAATTAAATTCATGAAAGGTAGTGCTTTCAGGCCTTGGATCATACCATTTGGTTTGACTGTTAATGTAATCAGTCCTCCATCTAATGGCGTAACAGTATTGAATCCAGGCATGCAGTTCGGTACAGGTGCCGAATATGCTATATGGAAAGCAATTAAAGTGGGTGCTGATTTTCGCTACAACTTGACAGGAAGAAGCGTTGATGGTGTGAATACCGACGGCATGACGGCTGGCGGTTATCTGGGTATCGGTTTCTAAGCTAAACGCTTAAAAAAATCCAAAAAAGGGAGGGTTTTAAACCCCTCCCTTTTTTTATGTTTGAAAAATTAAAAAGAGGTGCAAGGTAAAGGCTCAAGGTAAAATAGCGTCTTTCCCTGTTCTTGCCGGGGAACAAATTAAATTTGACGTTACAACCATGAAAATTTTTTATCCTGAGATAGAACCCTTCCAGACTTTTTTTCTGGATACCGGCAGCAAGCATGCCGTATATGTAGAGCAAAGCGGCAATCCTGACGGCATTCCTGTTATTTTTCTACACGGTGGGCCGTGTTCCGGCACCAAGCCCGATCACCGGCGATTTTTTAATCCCAAGCTTTATCGCATTGTTCTGTTCGATCAACGCGGCTGCGGTTTGTCGTTGCCCTTCGGCGAGCTGGAAAACAACACTACTCAGGATTTAATCGATGATATGGAGCGTATCCGCAATCGACTGGCTATTGATCAGTGGCTGGTGTTCGGCGGTTCGTGGGGAGGTGCGCTGGCTTTATTGTATGCCCAGCAGCATAAAGATAAGGTAATGGGTTTGATTGTTCGCGCGGTATTTCTGGCGCGGCAGCAGGATTTGGATTGGTTTGCCAAAGAGGGGGCAGGCAAGATTTATCCCGAACAATGGCAGTGCTTGATCGAGAGCATTCCTGAGCAGAGTCGGGACAATCCGGTGCAAGGACTATGTGATATGTTGTGGGGTGAAGACGAAATGGCGCAAAGACGAGCATCCAAGGAGTGGATGGCTTGGAGTGCGCAGGTAGCATTAGGCAGCGATTATCGGCCGAGTCCGAAAGGCGAGCATACGACCGAGAAAATGGTTAAACAGGTCGGCATGGAATTGCATTACGCCAAGCAGCATTATTTTATTGGGGAAAACCAGATACTGAACAACTGCGGCGGCTTGGATAAAATTCCGACGGTTATCATTCATGGTCGTCATGATTTTGTCTGTCCGATGGAAGCCGGATACAGTCTTCATAAAGTATTGCCGAATGCCGAATATATCGTATTGCCGAATGCCGGACATGTTGCTCAGGGCAAGGAAATGATTAATGCCTTGGTTGCTGCAACCGACAAGTTTGCAGAACGGCATGACTATGCTCAGAAATCGTCCTGAATTTGCATTCAACTGCCCCATAAAGCCGTAAATGCTTTATCATTAAACAAATTAATACGCCTCCAGTTTGTCGTAAGGTATGGTAAACACGTTTGAAACGCCAAATCCATAAGGCCTTGGGCGACTGGAAGCACATTTTTATACCGATAAATGAAATTACATGATGAAAAGCTCCGTAAATTGGGCTTAGCTGTTATTCAGGTGGAGACACAGGCGATTGCCGCATTAGCCGACCGGATTAATGACGATTTTGTGCTTGCCTGTAAGTTGATGTTCAATTGTAACGGGCGTGTTGTGGTTACCGGCATGGGTAAATCGGGGCATATTGCCGGTAAAATTGCCGCGACTTTGGCCAGTACCGGAACGCCGGCTTTTTTTGTGCATTCGGGCGAAGCCAGTCATGGCGATTTGGGTATGATTACCCGACAGGATGTGGTGTTGGCTTTATCGAATTCCGGGGAAACCGAGGAAGTTCTAACGATATTGCCGATTATTAAGCGGCTGGGCGTATCGTTGATAGCTATGACCGGTAATCCGGCCTCAACGCTGGCCAAATTTGCCACCACCCATATCAACGTGGCTGTTGAGCAGGAAGCTTGCCCGTTGGGTCTTGCGCCTACCTCCAGCACCACGGCGGCCTTGGTGATGGGCGATGCGCTGGCGGTTTCCTTGCTTGAGGCGCGCGGCTTTACCCGCGATGATTTTGCCTTGTCTCATCCCGGCGGCAGTTTGGGCAAGCGACTGTTATTGATGGTTGGCGATATTATGCATGCCGATGAGAAAGTGCCTGTCGTTTCGGAGTCTGCGCTTATCAGCCATGCCTTGTTGGAAATGACCGAGAAGAAGCTGGGCATGACCGCGATTGTCGACGCGGATAATCGCGTCGCCGGCATTTTTACCGACGGCGATTTGCGGCGGATGCTGAGCAGAAACCTTGATGTACACAAGACCGCTATTACCGAAGTTATGACCCCTAATTGCGCGGTTATTTCGGCGGATATGCTGGCGGCTGAAGCCATGCAAATTATGGAACGGAAAAAAATTAACGCGCTAATTGTTGTTGATGAGCAGCAAAGAGCGATAGGCGCTTTGAATATGCATGACCTGATTCGGGCAGGCATCGTGTGATGACGGATATACAAAATAAGCCGGCTATTTTGGAAAAAGCCAGGAAGCTCAAATTGCTGATTCTGGATGTGGACGGCGTATTAACGGACGGCAGGTTGTTTTTCGACGCTGAGGGCAACGAATACAAGTCGTTTCACGCGAGGGACGGGCACGGTATCAAGTTGCTGCGGCAGACCGGCGTCGAGGTCGCGGTTATTTCCGGGCGTAAATCAAGCTCGGTTGCGTTGCGCATGAAGAATCTGGGTATCGAACATGTGTATCAGGGCCATGAAAACAAAATCGCCGCGTTCAATGAGATTATTGAGCTTATGGGTATAACACATGAGCAGGCTGCGCACGTCGGCGATGACTTGCTGGATTTGCCGATAATGATCAGGGTGGGTTTGGCGATTGCGGTTAATGATGCCAACTTTGCCGTTAAGCAGCGCGCCGATTGGTGTACGACGTTGCCTGGAGGGCAAGGCGCGGTCAGGGAGGTCTGTGATTTTATTATGCAGGCGCAAGGGCGTTTTGATGAAGTCTTGAGCGCTTATCTGACTTGCGAGCGAGCGGAGTGAGATGACCCGGTTAAATGGAAATTATAGTTATCTGTACCTGGTCATTATCGCGGTAATGAGCTGGTGGCTGATTAAATTGACCGGTTCGGATGAGGTTGGGCGTATAGGCGTTCCGGCGCACAGTCCTGATTATTTCAGCAAAGGCTATACGAAATGGGAAATGAGCGAGCTTGGCAGGCCGAAAAGTAAGTTGATTGCCGATGAAATGGTTCATTACAGCGATGATGGCACTACGCACATGATAAAGCCCTTAATGTTTTTTTATAACGAGAAAACGCCGCCCTGGGTCATTAAGTCAGAAACCGGGGTTTTGTCTGCCGATGGTAAGGATTTGTTGTTAACCGGCAAGGTCTATGTCGACAGAGCTGCCGCCAAGGGCGTCAGGGAGCTTAAAATCTATACCTTCAATTTAAAAGTAAAACCGGAAATCAGTTATGCAGAAACGGATGCGTGGGCAGAGTTGATCAGCTTGCCAAGCTGGACGACAGGTGTCGGTATGAAGCTGACTTTTGCGGAACCGATTCATCTGGAATTGCTCTCTAATGTAAAGGGTAACTATGAAACAAAATAAAAACTTTCGCCGCCGCATGTTACGTGGGAGCGGCTACTGTTTACTGTTATTGGCGCTGTATAGCGCGGGCGCTTGCGCCTTGGAAAGCGATGGCGATCAGCCGATCGTTATCGATTCAAATACGGCGACTTATGATGATGTAAAAGCCACCAGCACTTATACCGGTAATGTGATCTCAATTCAGGGCAGCATTCGGGTGAACTCGGACAAGCTGGTGGTTTATTTTATAGACGGTGAGGCTGATAAAATGGTGTTTACCGGCAATCTCGCCAAATTTAAACAAACGCCTAACGAGGGCGACCAGGATATAACCGGCGAGGCGCTAACAGGGGAGTATTATCCTAAAAAGAATTTGTTGATTTTGATCGATAAAGCCACCGTCTGGCAAGGTAGCGGCGCGTATTCCAGCGACTTTATCGAATACGATTTGAAAACCTCGCTAGTTAAAGCGGGAGAAAAAGAATCAGCCGGCAAACGCGTTCATGTCGTATTGCAACCCAAAGCTAAAGAACCGTCGGCTGCGAAGGGCGATGGCAAATGATCGAGTGCAAGGTTGATGGTATGACGTACAGGGCGCAAGTTACCAAACGATATTCTTTTTATTTTTCACCTTTTACCCGTTAAACATGACCAGACTGGCCGCAAAACAGCTAATTAAGCGCTACAATAAACGTAATGTGGTTAATGGCGTTTCATTGCATGTCGATACCGGCGAAGTGGTTGGTTTGCTGGGGCCTAACGGTGCCGGCAAAACCACCAGTTTTTATATGATGGTGGGCCTGATTAAAGCGGATGAAGGTGAAATTACCCTGGATTCACAGGTCATTACTCATCATCCGATGCATTTGCGAGCGCAATTAGGGATAGGTTATTTACCGCAGGAGCCTTCGGTTTTTCGAAAACTGAGCGTGGCGGACAACTTGCGAGCGGTTTTGCAAATCCGTTCCGATTTAACGCAAGGGCAGGCGGAGTTGGTGATTGAGGAATTGTTGCAGGAGTTTCATATCCTGCACCTGCGCGACCAAATTGCCTTGGGTCTGTCGGGCGGTGAACGTCGTCGCGTCGAAATTGCCAGGGCATTGGCGACCAATCCTCAATTTATATTGCTGGATGAGCCGTTTGCCGGTGTTGATCCGATTTCGGTCGATGATATAAAAAAAATCATCGAGCATTTGAAATATCGCGGCATTGGCGTATTAATTACCGAACACAATGTCAGGGAAACGTTAGGCATTTGTGATCGTGCGTATATACTTAACGATGGTAGAGTGATTGCCGAGGGCGGCGCGGAAGCTATCGTTGCCAATGAGGAAGTGCGTAAAGTTTATTTAGGCAATAATTTTAGTCTTTAATTTAGGGGGCAATCTCTTGCAGTTGTCCTAACCAAGAACAGAGTAACCACAGGGGACATCCCCTACTAAATTGTGTGACCGAATGAAACAATCCTTACATCTTCGACTGGGTCAACAACTGGCGATGACGCCGCAATTGCAGCAGGCGATCAAGTTGTTGCAGATGTCGACATTAGAATTGCAACAGGAAATTCAGCAGGCTCTTGAGTCTAATATGATGCTGGAAGTGAATGAGGAAGAAAACACCGTTCAGGGAGCCGAAATAGCCCCGGAGAAAAAAGTTGATAATACCGATTTGCTGACCAGTCAAGGTTCGCAAACGGATATGCCGGATGAGTTGCCTATCGATTCTTCCTGGGATGATGTTTATGAGTACGCGATGGAGTCGGGCGCCAATTCCGCTGAGACGGTTGAATTTGAAACGCAGCGTAGTAAATCTTCAACTTTGCTGGATCATCTGCTATGGCAAGTCGAGTTGACTTCGTTTTCAGAGCGGGATCATGCCATTGCCATGGCTATCATTGATTCGATTAATGAAGACGGCTATCTGATCAGTAGCCCCGAAGAGATTTTTCAGGGCTTGCAAAGCCAATTAGACGATCTGGATTTCGATGAAGTGAACGCGGTGCTGCACAGGGTGCAAAATTTCGACCCGGCCGGCGTTGCAGCCATCGATTTAAAAGATTGTTTGAGATTACAGATACAGCAGTTGCCCGAGAGTACGCCTTATAAAGAGGAGGCGCTGACTCTTGTTACCCGATACCTGGATTTGCTGGCGACCCATGAGCAGTCAAAACTCATGCGTAAGTTGGGCGTGACAGAGCGGCAACTGGATGAGGTGGTGGCGTTAATCAGAACTCTTGACCCTAAACCGGGCGCGCAAATACAAGATTCGGATTCCGAATATGTGATCCCCGATGTCTACGTGGTTAAGCAAAACGATAAATGGCAAGTCAACCTGAATCCCGATATAGCGCCTAAATTGCGTATCAATCCTTTTTATTCAAGCATGATAAAAAGAGCGGATAACAGTAAAGACAATACCTGTATGAAAGATCATTTGCAGGAAGCAAGATGGTTTATTAAGAGTCTTCATAGCCGTAACGATACCTTATTACGTGTTGCCCGCTGTATCGTGGAAAAGCAGACCGGGTTTCTGGAACATGGGTCTATTGCCATGAAGTCCATGGTGTTAAGAGATATTGCCGAAGAACTGGAATTACATGAGTCGACTATATCCAGGGTAACAACGCAAAAATTTATGCATACCCCCAACGGTATTGTCGAATTTAAGTATTTTTTTTCCAGTCATGTTTCAACAGAAGGAGGAGGGGAATGCTCGTCTACGGCCATAAGGGCGTTTATTAAAGAGCTAATCAGCAATGAAAATCTGGCAAAACCGTTAAGTGATAGTAAAATAGCCGAGCTATTAAAAGAAAAGGGCATTAATGTTGCTAGAAGGACAATTGCCAAGTATCGCGAAGCGATGCTCATTTCATCATCAAGTCAGCGTAAGCGCATTTTATAACGCTATCTGGCACCCATAAAAAACAATCATTCACCATTAAAGGAGTTTATCTCATGCAAGTCATCGTAACAGGCCATCATCTAGAAGTAACCGACGCGTTAAAAGCCCACATCGACTCGAAATTTGAAAAATTAGCACGTCATTTTGATAATGTTACCGATGTACACGTCATTTTAAGCGTGGAAAAATTAATTCAAAAGGCTGAAGCAACGCTGCAATTGAGCGGCGCTAAATTATTCGCCGAAGATCATCAGGAAGATATGTATGCAGCCATTGATGCTATGGTGGATAAATTAGATCGTCAAATTATCAAGCATAAAGAAAAAACCGGACAGCATAGATAAGATAGGCAAAAGACGAAAGGCGAAGGGCTGAAAAAGCTTTCTTTGTCTTTCGCCCTTGGTCCTTCGCCTGATTTTTTATGAAACTATTAATCGTCAGCGGTCTTTCCGGTTCGGGTAAAAGTATCGCCTTGGATACTCTGGAAGATTGCGGTTATTACTGCATCGATAATCTACCCGTGACCTTGCTGGAAGATTTTATTAACCATGTCATGCTGGTTGATAAACTTACCTATGCAAAAACGGCCATAGGTATTGATGCCAGGAATCAGAGCGAAAGCCTGGCCAATTTTTCCGAAAGCCTGGAGCTAATACGCAGCAAGCAGATCGATTGCGAAATTATCTTCATGCAGGCCGAAGAATCGACCTTATTGAAGCGCTATAGCGAAACCCGGCGACGTCATCCGTTGACGGATTCGAATGTGCCGTTAAGAGAAGCGTTAAAAATCGAAAAGGAAATGTTGACGCAGGTTGTCAGACACGCCAGCGTGGTCATCGATACCAGCCGAACGCATTATCACGAGTTGCGTGAACTTATCAGGGATCAGGTTGGCGAAAGGGATGTCAGGCATATTTCCTTGCAGTTTCAATCCTTCGGGTTCAAGCATGGCGTTCCGTTGGACGCCGATTTTGTATTTGACGCCCGCAGTTTGCCGAATCCTTACTGGATTCCGGAATTACGCGGATTAACAGGAAAAGATCAGCCGGTAATCGACTTTCTTAATGAGCAAATGCTGGTTGCCGAGCTTTTTAAAGATATTACTGGTTTTCTTGAGCGCTGGGTTCCGCGATTTGAGGCCGAAGGGCGCAGTTATTTGACGGTGGCGGTAGGTTGTACAGGCGGGCAGCATCGCTCGGTTTATCTGGTGGACTCACTCGCCAAGCAGTTTAAAGGCCCGTTCTTGAATGTAATTGTCCGTCACCGGGAATTAAAATAATTTTTTGAGTTGTTTAGCCATTCAAAACAGTATGTAAAGACGTTGCAGAGCAACGTCTTTACCGTCCCGATTTATTTCAACGATAGCGTTTCAGCACGGCCTACCATCTCAATGGACAGCTTGTCTTCCTTGCATAGCCAACCTATGGCGCGTTGAACATCATTTTTATTGACGCCGGTTTCAGTGGTCACTTTATTGACACTGGAGGGTCCGTTAGTATCCAGATATTTCCAGACTATTCCTGCTGCATCGCCGATTGTATTAGACATAGTGGTCACCTTTAGCTTGGATTGTTGTGTTAAGAAATCTTGGTTTGATGTTCAGGCAGTACGATATTTAATTCCAGCGTCTCCTGAGTATCGTTTTGTTCAAAATTAACGGATATAGCATCTTGCTCTACGTTAACGTATTTTCGAATAACTTCCAGCAATTCTTTTTGCAATTGCGGCAGGTAAGAGGGCTGGTTTCTGGAACTGCGCTCGTGGGCAACCAGAATTTGCAGTCTTTCCTTGGCCAGTGACGCCGAGCTGGTTTTGGATGTCCTAAAATAATCCAGTAAACTCATTATTTGCCTCCGAAAAGCTTCCCGAACAGGCCTTTCTTCTCATCAATGAATCGATGCGGCCTGTCTTCACCCAAATAGCGTGCGATAACATCAGCATAGGCTTGGCCGGCATCGCTTTTTTCGTCAAGAATGACCGGGGTGCCTGAGTTGGATGCATTCAACACCGACTTCGATTCCGGGATAACGCCCAGTAAATGCAGCGATAAAATTTCCTGCACATCGTCGACGCTCAACATCTCGCCCAATTTGACTCGCTCAGGCGAATATCGGGTTAAAAGCAGGTATTCTTTGATAGGTTCGTCGTTTTGCTCAGCCCGGCGCGATTTGCTGGATAAGATACCTAGCATGCGATCTGAGTCACGCACTGAAGAGACTTCAGGGTTGGTGACGATAAATGCGTCGTCGGCAAAATACATCGCCAAATGCGCGCCTTTTTCGATGCCGGCAGGAGAATCGCAGACGATGTATTTAAAGTCTTTTTTCAGTTCGTCTAAAATTTTGCCTACGCCTTCCTGGCTCAGGGCGTCTTTATCCCGAGTTTGCGAGGCAGGCAGGATGTACAGCTGATTACAGGTTTTATCGCGTATTAATGCCTGGTTAAGCGTCGCTTCGCCATTGATGACGTTGACAAAATCATAAACAACGCGGCGCTCGCAACCCATGATTAAATCCAGATTACGCAAACCCACGTCAAAATCGATGACCGCCGTTTTGTGACCTTTTTTTGCAAGCCCCATGGCTATAGCGGCGCTTGTGGTTGTTTTACCAACGCCACCTTTACCCGATGTTACGACTATGATTCGTGCCACAAATTGTTCCTCCAAAGAGCAATATAAATTAAATATCTTTAATAACTAAAGCATGGTTTTGTAAATAGATCTGAACGCGCTGGTTGGGAACGGCGTCATTCAAGTCTTCGCTGATCTTGTAGTTTCCGGCAATCGAAATAAGCTCGGCCTGTAAATCGGAACAGAAAATACGTGCTTCCGTGTTGCCTTGTACGCCCGCCAGCGCCCTGCCTCTTAGCGAGCCGTAGACATGAATATTGCCTTCGGCCATGATTTCAGCCCCGGCACTGACCTGGGCTAAAATGATCAAATCGCCTGAAGCATAAATGCGTTGGCCGGACCTGACCGGATGGGTGATCAGTGTGGCGGCTTCAGCAACGATTTGGGGTTCCGGCGCCGCTTCAGGTTCGGGCGTTTGTGGTTTTTGGGTTCCGGAAGAGGCCGCAACGCTATGGCCGGAATGGATGGGAATGCCAAGCTCCAAAGCCTGTTGATTCTGTCCTGCGTTGCCGCCGCGTATGCCTATAGGCAACAAGCCCAATTTGCGGATGATGTTGATGAGATCAGTAACATCAATGTCGAGATCGTGTTTATTCAGTTCCTGCAAGTCAAACACCAGCGGCGAATTTTTGAAAAACTCAGGCGCCAGATGGATTTTTTCTTGTAATTGTTGTTCGATAATAACGGCATCGTTGCTGGATAAAACCAAAACAGGCACAGAAAAAGTGCTGCTTTTAAATTCCAGTACGGGAGAGTGATGAGCGTTCTGTAAAGAGTCTGTCGACATCCGTTAAATCTGCTTAGCCAGGAATTGTATTGATTCTAACATTGCTGGTAAAAAAAATCATTTTTACAGTGTTGATAGATAGTTTCTTCTATGGGGCGGAACGCTTTCGGGATCAACGCTCGACTAAAACTTTTTAGTGTAATTTTCTCCCCGGAATAGTCCGGCAAGCCGATATTTTATCTTAATGGCGGCAGATGGATTGATGCGGGCTGTAAAGAAGGCTTTATAATCGGTCTTGGTTGTCAAAACCATTTGTTTTATATGGTGTTTGTTGTTTTAGTGGCGCGGCCCAAGCTTGCAATCTTCGGCATTATCCTTTAACTTAGGACTACATCCGTAAAGGCTAGGGGTGCTTCCTTGTTTCCATGTGCTTCATGGGATAGGGCGGCTGAGAAAAACCCTTTGAACCTGACCCCGGTTAATACCGGCGTAGGAAAGCCCTGACTTCCCTGCGCCTTATTGTTTTGTTGTTGGAGATAAACATGAGCGCTGTCCTTAAAGAAATTGCGTCTACTGAAGCCAGTAGCGTAAAGATCGATTCCTATCCCGCATCGGAAAAAATATATGTTCAAGGCAGCCGCCCCGACATACAGGTTCCGATGCGAAAAATCACCTTATCCGATACTCCGGTGCATTTCGGCGCGGAAAAAGGCGCAGAAAAAAATCCGCCGCTTTATGTTTACGATACCTCGGGCGTATACACCGACCCCAATGTTGAAGTCGATTTAAAAAAAGGCTTGGGAGCTATCCGTTCAGCCTGGATTGCGGAACGAAACGATACCGAAGAGTTAGCCGGCCCCAGTTCGGACTTCGGCCGTCAGCGTCTTGAAGATCCGGCTACCGCCGAACTGCGTTTTGAGCATATCCGCAAGCCGCGTAGAGCGAAGGCCGGAAAAAACGTATCGCAAATGCATTATGCCAGACAAGGCATTATCACGCCGGAGATGGAATACATCGCCATTCGTGAAAACCAAAAAATGGAAGAAATGCGTCATTTGTGGAAAGACCAGCATCCCGGCGATTCGTTCGGCGCATCCATCCCCGATGTGATTACCCCCGAATTCGTCCGTGATGAAGTGGCCAGAGGCCGGGCGATTATCCCGTGCAATATCAACCATCCCGAACTGGAACCGATGATTATCGGTCGCAACTTCCTGGTTAAAATCAACGGCAATTTGGGCAACTCGGCGGTGACCTCGTCTATCGAGGAAGAAGTCGAAAAAATGCTCTGGGGCATCCGTTGGGGCGGCGATACCATTATGGATTTATCCACCGGCAAAAATATTCACGAAACCCGCGAGTGGATTTTACGCAACTCGCCGGTGCCTATCGGCACCGTGCCTATTTATCAGGCGCTGGAAAAAGTCAACGGCAAAGCCGAAGACCTGACCTGGGAAATCTTCCGCGACACTTTAATCGAGCAAGCCGAGCAGGGCGTGGATTACTTCACCATTCATGCCGGGGTGCGTTTGCATCATGTACCGCTAACCGCAAAACGCATGACCGGCATCGTGTCGCGCGGCGGCTCGATCATGGCGAAATGGTGTCTGGCGCATCATACCGAGAGCTTTTTGTATACGCACTTTGAAGAAATCTGCGAAATCATGAAAGCCTATGACGTGTCTTTCTCATTAGGCGACGGCCTGCGTCCGGGTTCAATCTATGACGCCAACGATGCCGCGCAATTCGGCGAACTGGAAACGCTCGGCGAGCTGACCAAAATCGCCTGGAAGCACGATGTGCAAACCATGATCGAAGGCCCAGGTCATGTGCCCTTGCATATGATCAAGGTCAATATGGACAAGCAACTGGAAGAATGCGGCGAAGCGCCTTTCTATACCTTGGGTCCGCTGACGACTGACATTGCGCCCGGTTACGACCATATTACCTCGGCGATAGGCGCAGCCAATATCGGCTGGTACGGTTGCGCGATGCTGTGCTACGTTACTCAAAAAGAGCATTTGGGTTTGCCGAATAAACAAGACGTCCGCGAAGGCATCGTGACTTACAAAATTGCCGCCCATGCCGCCGATCTGGCAAAAGGCCATCCCGGCGCGCAGGCGCGCGATAATGCGATGTCCAAGGCGCGATTTGAATTCCGTTGGGAAGACCAGTTCAACATAGGTCTTGATCCTGAAAAAGCCCGCGAATTTCATGACGAAACCTTGCCTAAAGAGTCCGCCAAAGTGGCGCATTTTTGCTCGATGTGCGGCCCGCATTTCTGCTCGATGAAAATCAGCCAGGATGTGCGCGATTATGCGACGGCAAAAGGCATTGCCGATGAAGAAGCGTTAAAGCTGGGCATGGATGAAAAGTCCAAGCAGTTTCTTGAAGAAGGCGCCGATATTTATCATAAGGTCTAGGCGTAAAATTTAACAGCTATCACCAAGAAGACCCGAACAAAGCGACGTTAAAAACTTTACTTTGTTCGGGTCCCGTCTACCTCCCCATCCGTGCAGTTCTCCTGTATTAGCATTTAAGGGACGCATTGGATCCGCTTATAAAAACTAAGGACGACAATGGGCGCTTATCAGCATATTTTACTGGCCGCGGATTATTCCGGACATGGCGATACGGTTGCCCGAAGAGCAAAAGATTTGGCCGAAAAATACCAGGCTAAATTGAGCATTATTCACGTGTTGGATAATATTCCCATGCCGGATACCGGTTATGGCGCGGTGATTTCATTGGCTGAGAATTCGGGCTATGAGCTACTCGAAGCGGAGAAAACCCGATTAATGCGGATTGGCGATCGGCTGGGCGTGACGCTGGCTAATCGCTGGATGATTTGGGGTTCGCCCAAACAGGAGATTGCCCGCTTTGCCGAACAGGAGTGCATTGATTTAATCGTGGTCGGTTGTCATGGGCGGCATGGCCTGTCGTTATTGTTGGGATCGACGGCAAACAGCGTTTTGCATCACGCCGGGTGCGATGTGATGGCGATTCGATTGCTGGACGGTTAGTTTTAGATGCTATAATTTTTAGCACGGTTAGCGTATTTAGGGATCAATCGAGTGACTGAGCCCTAAAGAGCGCAAAAGCTTAACCTGACACCTAGTAGATGTACCAAAACACTTCAAGAAACATCACTCAAGGAATGTAGCATGTCAAACAATATTGCTTTCACGTCGAGTCTAAGGTCCAAATTAATCCTGATAGCCGCCATTCCGGCATTAGCCCTGCTTTATTTTGCCGGGTCGGGCGTCATTGAGCGGCAATCGACTTCTAAAGAGATGGTCAAGCTGGAGTCGCTGGTCGATGTTTCTGTTAAAATCGGCGCGCTGGTACATGAAATGCAGAAAGAGCGCGGCATGAGTGCCTCTTTCCTCAGTAGCAAAGGCGTTAAATTTGCCGCCGAATTGCCGGAGCAACGCGCGAAAACCGATAGGACTCTTGAAACGCTCAAGGCGGCACTGAAAAGCTTCGAGCCGGACAGTGACGGATTGATGACGCTGTTGACTGTGGCAATGAGCAATTTGTCGGAGTTGACCGCCAAGCGCGGCAGCATCAACGCTCTTGGCATCGATGCCATACAATCGAGCGCTTATTACAGTAAATCCATCGGTTCCCTGCTCGATGTTCCCGCCCAAGTTTCCACGCTCAGCAGTCACAGCGAAATTTCCCGTCTGGCCTCGTCGTATTCAAGTTTGCTCAAAGCAAAGGAACGTGCCGGCATGGAGCGCGCCTTGCTGGCGACGGTATTTGCCGCAGACCAGTTTACGCCTGATACCTTGAATCGATTCCTGAAAATTTTTTCCGCTCAGGATGTTTATACCGATATGTTTTTTACCTATGCGTTGGACAGCCAAAAGGCGTTTTACAAGGCTAAGGTAGCGGGCTCTGCGGTCGATGAAGTTGCCAAGATGGAAAAAATCGCCATGGATAAAGGCACTGAACCTGGATTGGGCATTGATCCTCTCTACTGGTTCAAGGCAGCGACTGAAAAAATTAACCTGACCAAGGAAGTCGAGAATAAACTCTCCGACGATCTTCTCGGTGCTACCGGCAAATTCAAGAGCGACGCTCAGCGCATGGCGATATTCTTCACCGTGCTAACCGCGCTGTCGATCCTGATGACTGTTGTCTTGACCTTTTTTATCAGCAGGGGAATTCTAAGTTCGATTAACACGCTTCAGCAAGTGGCCAGGGCCATTGAAAATGGCGATTTGAGTTCTAACATAGACATTCGGCAAAAGGATGAACTGGGCGATTTGTTACGCTCAATGAGCATCATGCAGCAACAATTGCTGACACGTATAACCAAGGATCGCAAGGAGCACGACGAATCCCTGCGTATCAAAATTGCTCTTGATGGCATTACGTCCAGCGTGATGGTGGCGGACAACGAACGTAACATCATCTATATGAATCCAGCCGCACTGATGATGATGCGGCATGCCGAGTCTGACATAAGCAAGGTTTTACCCAAGTTTAATGCCAATAAATTATCGGGCGCAAAAATGGATGTTTTCCATAAGAATCCCGATCATCAACGACAATTGCTTGATACCTTAAGTTCCACTCTTCGCAGCGAGATTCACATTGGAAGCCGCACCTTTGATCTGATAGTCAATGCCATCAATAACGAGCAGGGGCAAAGAATCGGCTCGGTGGTGGAATGGAAGGATCGAACCGCGGAAGTGGTCATCGAGCAGGAAGTCGCCAAGGTGGTGAGCGGCGCGGTGTTAGGCGATTTTAACCAGCGCATTGACGAGACGGATAAAGAAGGCTTTATCCTGCAATTGGCGCAAGGCGTTAATGAGCTGATGGAGACCAGTTCAGTCGGGCTGAATGAAGTGGTGCGCGTGCTTGGCGCCATGTCCCGCGGCGATTTGACCGAAACGATCGACAATAACAAATATTCGGGGATTTTTAAGCAGCTTAAAGATGACTCCAATTACACGGTGGGCACGCTGAAGTTTATTGTCAATCAAATCAAGGAAGCGTCCGCGGCGATTGACATTGCAGCAAAAGAAATTGCCGCGGGCAACAATGACCTGTCGCACCGAACCGAAGAGCAGGCGGCCAGTCTGGAACAAACTGCGGCCAGCATGGAAGAATTGACCTCTACCGTGCAGGCCAATAGCCAAAACGCCAAACATGCCAACCAGCTTGCCGTCGGCGCGACCGACATCGCCGGCAAGGGCGTTAAAGTGGTTGGTCAGGTTATATCGACCATGGAAGGCATTAATGAATCTTCGCGCAAGGTGGTGGACATCATCTCGGTGATAGACGGCATCGCTTTTCAAACCAATATCCTCGCGCTCAACGCGGCGGTGGAAGCGGCCCGCGCCGGTGAGCAGGGCCGCGGTTTTGCCGTGGTGGCGGTCGAGGTGCGCAATCTCGCGCAACGCGCTGCCGCCGCAGCAGCGGAAATTAAAGGCTTGATTGGCGATTCGGTGGAGAAAGTCGAAGACGGCACCAAGCTGGTTGCTCAAGCCGGCAAAACTATGGAAGAAATCGTAGGCGCCATCCGTGGCGTGACGGTCATTATGTCAGAGATCAGCTCCGCTTCTATGGAACAAACATCCGGCATTGAGCAGGTTAATCAGGCTATCGGGCAAATGGACGACGTGACCCAACAGAATGCGGCGTTGGTGGAGCAGGCGGCAGCGGCGGCGGAATCGCTGGAAGAGCAAACGCAAAACCTGTCGGTTACGGTGGGGCACTTTAAATTGGACGGCAATGCGTCCGGTCCGATTGCGGTTGTTAATGCTGAGCCGATGCATGCTGTTAGCCAAACCAGCGTAAAAAGCGCCCCTGCCAAGAAAGACTCTTATCAAAATACGCCGATAGCCAGCAACGTCGGCATCGATTTGGATAAGGCGCTTGAGAAACATTCGGAGTGGAAGGTGAAGCTTCGTACTGCCATATCAAAACGCGAAGAAATGGATGCGGCAACGATTTCAAGGGATGATTGTTGCGATTTCGGTAAATGGTTGCACCACGACGTTAAGCATCACCTTGCTCATGAGCCGAATTATGCCGATTGCGTGTCCAAGCATGCGGCCTTTCATATCGAGGCGGGTAGAATAGCTAATATGATCAATGCAAAAAAATTCAGCGAGGCGGAAGCGCTGCTGGGTAACGGATCCGCGTTTGTTGCCGCGTCAACCGCTGTCGGGGTTGCGATTATGCGCTTGAAAAAAGATTTCAATGCTTCGGCAAGCAAGTCGAAACCTCAAGCAAAGATAGCAAGCGTTGATGAGTGGGAAGAGTTTTAATGCATATAAGGGGCGGCGCGTTGGTCGCCTTTTGCATGATCTATTTTTTGCTTAAAGCCAGTTTTGCCTGGTTCCAGAAGGCATCTAATTCGGCCAGTTCGCAGTCTTTTAAATTCAGGCCGGCCGCTTCAACCTGTTGCTCTATATGTTGAAAGCGCCGGGAGAATTTTTTGGTGCTTTCCTTGAGCGCGACTTCGGCATTGACGTTTAAATGCCGGGCCAAATTAACCGCAACCAGCAATAAATCGCCGATTTCTTCCTGAATATGCGCTTGATCCCCGGATTGCCAGGCCTCTTTAACTTCATCCAGTTCTTCCAGCACCTTATCGAAAACCGGCAACGCATCCGGCCAATCAAAGCCGTGGTTTGCGGCGCGATCCTGTATTTTTTCGCACTCAATCAATGCCGGAAGATTGCGGGCAACGCCTGATAACACGCTTTCTTGCTGTTCCGTTTGGTTTTTTTTCCGGCGCTCGTCGGCTTTTGCCTGCTCCCAAGCCTGATGACGTTCTTCATCGGTATTGAAAACGGCATCGGAAAACACATGCGGATGACGGCGGATCAGCTTGTCGCAAATGCCCGCTGAAACTTGTTCAAAGTTGAACAGTCCTTGTTCCTCGGCGATCTGGGAATGAAACACCACCTGTAGCAGCAGGTCGCCCAGTTCCGAGCGCAAATCGTCCAGGTCATTGCGTTCAATCGCATCGACGACTTCGTAGGCTTCTTCAATCAGGTAAGGAATCAAACTGGTGAAGTCCTGTTTAACGTCCCAGGCGCAGCCTTGTTCCGGGTGGCGCAGGCGCGACATGATGTCTAAGAGGTTTTGGGTGTGTTTTAGCATGAAGAGCTTGTTGTAATGGTTTGAACGTCGCCCCGAAGACGAAGAACACGAAAGTTTATTTCTTCGTGTCCTTCGTGTCCTTCGTGTCCTTCGTGTCCTTCGTGTCTTCGTGTCTTCGTGGTGAAAATTTAACAGTTAACGATTAAAACGAAGAACCGAAATTCTCACGGTAGCGTTCCCTGAAACTATCCATATCGAATGAATGATTCTGGGTGCCGTTATTTTCGATTTTAATTGCACCCATTAATGAGGCAACCCGGCCGGTCACGCTCCAGCTCAAGTCATTCATCAAACCGTATAAAAGTCCTGCGCGATAGGCATCGCCGCAACCGGTCGGGTCGAGTATCGCTTTGGGTTTTGCCGCCGGAATGGTAATGCACTCGCCGTGGGCGTAAATTTGAGAACCCTGCCCGCCCAAGGTAATGATCAGTGCGTCAACCCGCTCGGCAATTTGTTCCAGCGTCAAGCCGGTGCGTTCCTGCATCAGTTCGGACTCATAGTCATTTAAGGTCATCCAGGTGGCCTGATCGATAAACTTGAGCAATTCTTCGCCGTTAAACATCGGCATGCCCTGGCCCGGATCGAAAATAAAAGGTATATCCAGTTCCGCGAACTGTTCGGCATGTAATTGCATGCCGTCCTTGCCATCGGGCGAGACGATGCCGATGCTGATTTTCCGGTCGGTCGGCACTGAATTTAAGTGCGAAAAATTCATTGCGCCGGGATGGAATGCGGTAATCTGGTTAGCCTCTTCATCAGTAGTGATATAAGCTTGCCCGGTGTAACTGTTATCCAGAATTTGGATATATTCGCTGGATAGTTGGTTTTGAGCCATCCATTGGGCATACGGTTCAAAATCATGGCCGACGGTAGCCATGGTCAACGGCTCTTCGCCCAGCAGTTTCAGATTGTAGGCGATGTTGCCTGCGCAGCCGCCGTATTCGCGGCGCATGACCGGCACCAGGAACGATACATTCAGGATATGGATTTTTTCCGGCAAAATGTGATGCTTAAATTTATCATGAAAAACCATGATGGTATCGTAAGCCATAGACCCGCATATTAATGCACTCATTGTGTTGTGTTCCTCTTTATCGCCAGGGATGGTGTGTATGCCGCACTGCCTGGAGCAGTCGCGGTTAAAGTAAAATTAATGCCCAGGTTACCGCAGCCCAGGCCAGCGACATCATAACGGCTGCGGAGCCAATATCTTTGGCGCGACCCGATAATTCATGATGCTCAAGCCCTACTCTGTCGACTACAGCCTCAACCGCCGAATTTAACAACTCGACCAGCATGACTAAAACGATACTGCCGATCAACAGCAGTTTTTCGATATTGCTTTGCCCCAGCCAGATTGCCAGTGGAGTCGTTAGCACAAACAGGATCACTTCCTGTCTGAATGCTTCTTCATGCGTCCAGGTTGCTTTAAAACCGGCAACAGAAAAAAAACACGCGTTAATTAGGCGTTTTACGCCTTTTGCATTTGGATTTGCCATTATTTGTTACGAATATGAGTTATTGAAAAAGTAAATATTACACAGATGTGTGTCAGTTTCGTTACAAGCAAGATAAATCCGGATTATTGTTCGATCATCAGCCGATAAGCATCGCCATCCATTAATGCATCCAGTTCAGACGGGTCATCGGCTTTTATGCAAAACAACCAAGTGCCGTAAGCATCATCATTGACCTGTTCAGGTTCATCTGCCAAGGCTTCGTTGACAGCGACGACTTCTCCAGAAACCGGGCTAAACAAGTCGGACGCGGTTTTAACCGATTCGACTACGGCGCACTGCTCCTGCGCCGTTACTTTGCGGCCCAACTCAGGGAGTTCAATATAAACCAAATCGCCTAGTTCTTCCTGCGCAAAATCAGTAATGCCGACACGAACGATATTATCGTCTTCCATTTTCGCCCATTCGTGGGTTTTTGCGTACTTTAAGTTATCCGGTACGTCGCTCATGATAATCTCCAAATAGTCTAGTTAGTTGCTTTGTTGTCCAGGTACTGCGCCATGCATTGCTTTACCTCCTGTATTCATACAGTCGAAGGATAACGTGCAATTTTTTAAAAACAACAAAAAAATGCATTTAATAAGGGAAATCTTATAACATGAACTCATCTATATACTCACTTTCCTGTTCACATGAATGCTCTTTTAATAGCCTGTTTTTTTATGCTCAGCGTCGCTCCGGTTATTGCGGACGATGACTTTAAGCCGGTCGCCGAATTGCCGGGCTCCTCCGTAGGGCAAGGCAGTATTTTTCTGTCCGCCAAAGCCCAGTCGGTATCGGGACTGCAAACAGAAATGCTGATTCCGGTCAGCGACCATCCTGAATTCACAGCTTATGGAAAAGCGGTCAATATACAGCCTCTGGTCGAGTTACGGCATCGGTACTTGGTTGCGTTAACCGAGCGTAGCGGCGCTACCGCAAGGTTTAAGCAGGCCGAGCAGAATATCAAGCGTCAGCAAGACTTGTATCGCGATGGCGCAACCTCGAAACGCAACGTGCAAATTCAGCAAGCGCAATGGCAAACCGATAAAGCCCAGCTTGATGCCCGCGGCGTTCAAGGCAAGGCTATCATTGATGAAGCCCGAATCAACTGGGGTAAAAAGCTGGCTGAAAGGGCCTTGTCTACCGATTCCGACCCGCTGAGCGGCTTTTTATCCGGACAGAAAATCCTGTTGCAAATTACCTTGCCGGTTAATAAACAGCTGGCAAGCGAGATTCAGACTATTTACGTTGATGCAACAGGCAATCGTAGCGCGGCGACTAAAGCCGAGCTGATTTCAGCGGCCCCGCAAACAGATACTACCGCGCAAGGCGAAAGCTATTTTTTCCAGGCCGACGGGAGTCGCATCAGACCCGGCATGCGCGTTGCGGCGTGGATACCTGAACACGGTGAAAATCGGTTCGGCATAGTTATTCCGAAGCCCGCATTAGTCTGGTACCTGGATCAGGCTTTTGTGTACATTAAAACCGCTGCCGAACAATTCAGCCGCCGCACTATAGACTCGTATTCGGCAACGAGCGGCGGCTATTTCGTCGGCAGCGGCATCAGTGCCGGTGAGCAGCTGGTGGTCACCGGAGGGCAAATGCTGCTGTCGGAAGAGCTAAAAGGACAAATTCCGGATGAGGATGATTAGGAATGTGCATGAAATAACGTGGTCAAGTTGCTAATAGCCGGAGTGCAAGCTTCGCCTGCAAGCGCAAGCGAAGCTTGCACTCCGGCTGAAAATTTATCGGCGCGAGTTGTTCAAGTTATTTGATGCTCGCTCCTTAGCTGACGCAAACATTAATGCCAAGGCGGCGTATCGCCGTTATAGGCGACAAAATCTTTAACCGTTGCATGGGTTTTGACCCCGGCGGCGGTCTTTCCGGATGAGGAACCGGTTTTTGCGGGTGAAGTCTTCAATCCAGATGCTTGCACAGCGCCGGATTCAGCTTGCCATCGGGCAAACAGCGCAATGTCCTTGTCTGCCGGGACAAACCATTTTTTTGGGACGGCGTCCCATCTCGCGCCGAGCGCTTTGGCCTCATCCTTTTGAGCAAAAGGTACATTCAGATAAGTTTTCGATTCTGCCATTTTGCAATATTGGGGGGGACGGGCTGATGGGGTTAATTACTGTATTATAAGTCAAAACAGGATCGGATAATTAAGTCCGTATAACTGTATGCGCTGGACCCGGCCGGGGAGTCGCTATTTTTGCGAAAGCTTTTATGGGCATCCCTGCCCAACAAGCGGCAAAAACTACGCGACCGCTAATGCCTGCGGCTGCCCCAGCCGTCCTGCTTCATTCGTTGGATACCCAGCAAAGGGTATCCAACATCATTCTCGCAATGACTCGACGCGATGTCGGAAAGCCTGCATTTTCACTACGCAAAAAACGCTTCGTGAAAACACATGCACTATCGTTTCTGGGGACTACTCGACTCTTGTCTCGTAGCGGGCGCATCTCTTGCTCACGCTACCACCATTAACTCTTTCCGGGCAACATGCCGACCGAGCCGGGCTTGATGCGTTTGCAAGTGACGACCACATCTTCCAGATGGCACTGGTTTTTACCCTGATTGGCGCCGTTGCAAGGCGTGCATGCCGCCTTGCCTTCATCTTTTACTTTCTCAACATGCCAACCGTAGCCTTGCGACTGGCAGAATGTTTTGCTGTATCGGGATATGTTGTAGGGTTTTGACGCGGTTGCAATGGCTTCGGATTCAACTTCGCATCCTGCCGATGGCAATGTGTTGGCCATAAGATCCCGGTATATATATTCCGTCGCCGACGCTGTTCCGGAAAAACCAGCCAACGCGGCGCAAAGGCATATCAAATTAAGTTTCATAGTACTCTCCTGATTATTGTTTTAAGTGGTGCAGGGTCGCGCGCCAAGGCCGATAAGAACGGCGGCTTAGCCATAGGCATGTGCGCGAGCCAATCTACAGTTGATGCAGCGGCTAAATATAAACAACGCCTTGTCATGAAGATAATGGCCGTTCAGTTCAAAACACGGATATTCATCTGGGCCGTCTCCTCTTCCATTTGCTGTTTGATAGGCGCAAATTTTTCGTTCTCGCTTTGTTTGACCACGCCGATGACTATCAATAATGTAATGACTGTGCAGCCGACATACAGCCAGAATTTGTCTTTTACTTGTGTTTCTTCGTTCATTTTTTATACCTCTTGTTGTTTTAAAGTACCAATGGATACGCCACGGTTGATATGAACATCATGGCTTTCAGCAGCGCCGGAATAAACTACTCCACCGTGGTATTTTTGAGCGATCAACAATGTCGTCTGCCAAGGTGCAGGTCGGCAAGCGCGTGACGCGTAAAACATTCTCTTTTGTGATAGTAGCGGATCAATACTATAAAAGAAGCTCAAGAATGCTGTCAACTAAATATCGATTCGATACAAGCGGATCTGTTAAAGCGTTTTTCCTCTTTAAATCCAAAAACAACTCGCTCAGCGCCAAGGCGGTTCATCCGGAACTGCATCCTGAAGCAAATTCTGCGATAATGACGGCAAGATTTCTGCCTATTTGTGCCGGACCGATGTCGGCTATAACTATTTATTCAACAACGCATCTATGAACGAAAAAACAACATTTAAACCTTGTGACTTGGTTATTTTTGGCGCTTTGGGCGATTTATCCCGCCGTAAGTTGCTTATTTCCTTGTATCGACTTGAAAAAGCCAATTTGATCGAAGCCGACACCCGCATCATCGGCATAGATCAACACGAAGGGGATAATCCAGGATTTGTCGGGATTATTCATAACAGTCTGCAAGAGTTTTTAAATGAAACAGTCGATGAACAAATATGGGCGCGGTTTTCGGCACGGTTTTCCTACCTGAAAATAGATTTAACTCAACCGGATCAATACCAGCTGTTGAATAGCGCCATTGACGGGCAATCCAGGGTTATGGTGAATTATTTTGCCGTTGCCCCTTTCTTGTTTACCAATATTTGTCAGGGGTTGGCCGCGTGCGGGGTTTTGAATGAAGAATCTCGCATGGTGATGGAAAAGCCGATAGGCCACGATCTTAAATCTTCAAAAGATATTAACGATGCCGTTGCCGAGGTGTTCAGCGAAAAGCAGGTTTACCGTATCGATCATTATCTGGGCAAGGAAACAGTGCTCAATTTATTGGCGTTGCGTTTTGCCAATTCCATTTTCACCACCAACTGGAATCACAATACCATCGATCATATTCAGATTACCGTCGCTGAAGAAGTCGGTATTGAAGGGCGCTGGGATTATTTCGATAAAACCGGACAACTGCGGGATATGCTGCAAAATCACCTGTTGCAGATCCTGACCTTCGTGGCGATGGAACCGCCGGTCAATTTGGAGGCGCACAGCATACACAATGAGAAAATAAAGGTTCTTTCTTCGCTACGGCCCATTACTAGAGAAAATGTCGCGCAAAAAACCGTTCGCGGGTTGTACACGGCGGGAGAGCTCAAGGGTAAGCAGGTGCCGGGCTATCTCGAAGAAGAAGGCGCCAATACCGAGAGCACGACGGAAAGTTTTGTTGCCGTGAAAGTGGCTATCGATAACTGGCGCTGGGCCGGTGTGCCGTTTTATCTGCGGACTGGAAAACGCATGAAATATAAACGCACTGAAATCGTCGTTAATTTTAAGCAATTGCCGCATAACATTTTTAAAGAAAGTTTTGAGGATCTGCCGTCGAACAAGCTGATTATTCACTTGCAGCCGAATGAAGGGGTGGAAATCCAAATACTTAACAAAATACCGGGTATCGATGAAAACATTAAGTTGCAAAAAACCAAGCTGGATTTGAGTTTTTCCGACACCTTTAAAAACAGCAAGATTTTCGGCGGCTATGAGAAATTGGTGCTTGAAGCGATGCGCGGCAATCCGACCCTGTTCCTGAGCCGCGAGGAAATCGAGCAGGCCTGGACCTGGATCGATTCGATACAGGATGCCTGGGCGCATACCAATGCCGCGCCGCAACCTTACCCGGCCGGGACTTGGGGCCCTGAGGCGGCTAATGATTTAATTGCCAGGGACGAAAGGGCTTGGGAAGATGAGGCCGATAAATCAATTTAACTTGGCCCTGATTAACCGTAGATAGACTTTAAGCGGTCAATTTTCGGTTTTTTAGGTAGGGTACGCTGTGCGTATCTTTAGAAATTACCATAAAAGTCAACGCAAAAGGTACGCACAGCGTACCCTACGGTGAATTGAAAAAGCCGAAAATTTGACCGCTCAGACTAGAAGGAACAATTATGCATTCCGTATTAGAAAAAGTAACTAATGAAATTATTGAACGCAGCCGCGAAACCCGCTCAGCCTATTTGGCGCGAGTTGATGCGGCCGCGAAGAAAGAGCCGCATCGCGGCGAGCTGGCTTGCGGCAATTTGGCGCATGCTTTCGCCGCTTGCGGAGCCGGGGAAAAAAGCGATTTAACCGGACATCAAAAAGCCAACATCGCCATTATCTCTTCTTATAACGATATGTTGTCGGCGCATGAACCGTACAAAGATGCGCCGTCGTTGATCAAGGCTGCCATTAAGGAAGCCGGCGGCGTCGCCCAGTTTGCAGGCGGCGTTCCGGCTATGTGCGACGGGGTCACGCAAGGCCGTCCCGGCATGGAGCTGTCGTTGTTCAGTCGCGATGTGATTGCGATGGCGACGGCCGTGAGTTTAAGTCACAACATGTTTGACGGCGCGCTGTACTTGGGCGTCTGCGACAAGATTGTGCCGGGATTGTTGATTGGCGCGTTGAGTTTCGGTCATTTGCCCGCCGTGTTCGTGCCGGCAGGCCCGATGCCCAGCGGTTTGCCCAACAAGGAAAAAGTGCGTATCCGCCAGCTTTACGCCGAGGGTAAAATCGGTCGTAAAGAACTGCTGGAGTCCGAGTCCGCGTCCTATCACAGCGCGGGCACCTGTACGTTCTACGGCACCGCCAACAGCAACCAGATGATGGTCGAGATCATGGGCCTGCATCTGCCGGGCAGTTCGTTCATAAATCCTTATACGCCATTGCGCGATGAACTGACCAAAGCCGCAGCCAGACAGGTTTTAAAATTTACCGCGATGGGCGATGATTTTCGTCCGATTGGACGTGCGATCGACGAAAAAGCGATTGTGAACGCCATTGTCGGCTTACTGGCAACGGGCGGTTCCACCAATCACACGATTCATCTGGTCGCCATTGCCCGTGCCGCGGGCATCATTATCAATTGGGATGATTTTGATAAGCTGTCCAGGGCGGTGCCGTTGTTAACCCGTATTTATCCGAACGGCCAAGCGGACATCAACCACTTCCAGGCCGCGGGCGGTATGGGCGTATTGATTGCCGAGCTGTTAAAGAACGGCCTGTTGCATGAGGATATTCTGACCGTAGCGGACCAGCGCGGCATGAATAATTATCATCAGGAACCCAAACTGGTTGACGGTCAATTGGTTTGGGAGCCTTGCCCGGAAGCCTCTTTGGACGCGGAAGTTATCAGCACGGTCGCCAAGCCTTTTGCCGCCGGTGGCGGCTTGCATGTAATGCACGGCAATTTGGGACGCGGGGTGTCCAAGGTTTCCGCGGTGGCGGAAAAGCACCAGATCGTTGAAGCGCCTGCGATGGTGTTCGACGATCAGGACGATGTGGTTGCGGCCTTCAGGCGCGGCGAAATGGAAAAGGATGTTATTGTGGTGCTGCGCTTTCAGGGACCGAAATCCAACGGTATGCCTGAATTGCACAAATTGACGCCGTCTCTGGGGGTATTGCAGGATAAAGGCTTCAAGGTCGGGCTGGTCACTGATGGGCGGATGTCCGGCGCGTCGGGCAAAGTGCCCTCGGCTATCCATATGTGTCCCGAGTGTGAAGAAGGCGGTCCGTTAACCAAAGTGCGCAGCGGCGACATTATCCATTTGAATACTCAAACCGGCGAGGTTAATGTACTGGTAGACGCGGATGAGTTTAATGCCCGCGTTCCGGCAGCGAATAGCGCCAAGGGTCACCATTTCGGCATGGGCCGCGAATTGTTCGGGGCTTTTCGTCTGGGCGCGTCTTCCGCTGAAACCGGCGCCTGCAATTTGTTTGTCGCCGATTAATAACTATAACTATAAAAATTTGGTATAACCATGACTAAAAATAACTGGAAAATTCAACCTAATATTATTTTAAATACGTGCCCGGTGATGCCTGTAATGGTTATCCAGAATCTTGATGAAGCGGTTCCTCTGGCGCAGGCTTTGGTCGCGGGCGGTATTAAAGTGCTGGAAATAACGCTGCGCACCCCGATAGCGTTAGATGCGATCAGGCTTATCAGCCAGGAAGTTGAGGGCGCGATTGTCGGTGCTGGCACTATTACTACGCCGGAGCAACTCAAGGCTGCGGAAGATGCCGGAGCCGTTTTCGCGATTAGTCCCGGCTTAACGCCGAAGCTTTTAGCTGCCGCCATCGACGGAAATATAGCATTGATACCGGGCATATCGACGCTGTCGGAACTTATGTTCGGCATGGAGTATGGCTTGGATCATTTCAAATTTTTCCCTGCCGAAGCGGCGGGTGGCATACCGATGCTAAAATCGATAGCCGGGCCTGTTCCTGGTGCGACCTTTTGCCCGACAGGCGGCATTTCTCCGGAAAATTACAACAGTTATTTGCAGTTAAGCAACGTTGCCTGTGTGGGCGGATCATGGCTGGCGCCGGTAGATGTGGTAAAATCGAAAAACTGGGCAAAGGTGACAGAATTGGCAAAACAAGCCATAGATAGGGCGGTTTCAGCTTAATGGCGCATTTTCCAGATCGTCATTGATAGGGCTGCATGGCCGTTGTATGAATGAAAGATATTTTCCGGAGCTTGTTATTTTATAAGCGAATTCCTTTTAAAATACCGGTCAAGAGGTCGGCTAAACTGCAAAACTGCGCAATTTAGCCGGTCTTCTGATGACGCTACAGACACCCTGTTTCAAAACTGAGAAAAACCATGACTAAATTGCGCAGCGTTACCTTAAATGAGAAAACTCAGCTTTTATGTGAGTTGCCTGTCTTATCGGGAACTACGGGGCCCGATGTGGTGGACATCCAGTCGCTGTATCAACAGACCGGCATGTTTACCTATGATCCCGGATTTACTTCCACGGCCAGTTGCAGTTCATCGATAACGTATATCGACGGTGAAAAAGGCATATTGCTGTATCGCGGTTACCCTATTGAGCAGCTTGCAGAACATTGTACTTTTTTGGAGGTTTGTTATCTGTTGCTGAATGGCGAATTGCCCAACGCCGATGAAATGCAGCGCTTTGAAGGAACCATAACCATGCACACGATGGTGCATGATCAACTGACCAATTTCTTTAAAGGCTTTCGTCGAGACGCTCACCCGATGGCGATTATGGTCGCTGTCGTTGGCGCATTGTCGGCGTTCTATCATGACGCGCTGGACATTAAATCTAAAAGGGATCGTGACATAAGCGCGATCCGCCTGATTGCCAAAGTGCCGACCATTGTGGCGATGTGTCATAAATACAGCACCGGTTTGCCGTTTATGTACCCGAAAAACAAGCTGAGTTACGTTGAAAACTTTATGCGTATGATGCTCGGCACGCCGTGCGACGACTTCGAGCCCAATCCGGTATTGGTCAAAGCGCTGGACAGAATCCTGATCCTGCATGCCGATCATGAACAAAATGCATCGACATCGACAGTGCGTTTAGCGGGTTCCAGCGGCGCTAACCCTTATGCCTGCATTACTGCCGGGATTGCCTGTCTTTGGGGAGCGGCTCATGGCGGCGCCAATGAAGCTGTTCTCAACATGCTTGAGGAGATTGGCGATGTCTCGAATATCAATAAGTTTATCAACAAGGCCAAGGATAAAAGCGATCCGTTCAGGTTGATGGGCTTCGGTCATCGGGTTTATAAAAATTACGATCCGCGCGCCAAATTAATGCGCGAAACCTGTCATGAAGTGCTCACCGAGCTCGGTCTGCATGACGACAAGATATTTAAATTGGCGCTGGAACTGGAGCGTATTGCCCTTGAGGACGCGTATTTCATCGAGAAAAAACTTTACCCGAACGTCGATTATTATTCCGGCATCGTATTGCACGCATTAGGCATCCCCAGCAACATGTTTACCGCCATGTTCGCGATGGGTCGAACCGTGGGCTGGATTGCCAATTGGGATGAAATGATCGCGGACCCTGAGCAAAAGATAGGGCGGCCAAGACAGCTCTATACCGGCATAACGCGACGCGACCTACCGCCGCAACACATTAAGCGGGGTTAATCGGCACGCTTTCGAAAAAAGCCGGATCTAAAATTCCGGCAAAAACGAATTGTTCAGGCTTGTGAGTGGGTATGATTCAACGCCAACTTATTAGTATAAAATTAAACAAAAACAGATATTTTTTTTAGATTAAAAGCCGGTATGCAATGTAATAGATACTATTATATATAATTATAATTCCGGGTATTTTATTTGCTCTAACAGTTTTTTAATATTATATTTTTTTATTTTATTCCATTCTGTAGATGCGGTTTTTGTCCAGTATAAGTGTGAGTTTAGAAAATCGAGAGTATTTTTATTCCACTGTTCCTTTGAAATAGTATAGCCAAAGGCAATTAATTCGCGCCATAAGCTGTTTGACATGCTAATAAAATCAGATGAACCAAAATGGCAAAGATCGGCATCGCATATTATTTTTTCTAAAATAGTATTAGCCGATTGAGGCAAGGCGGTTGCCATAATCATAGATTGGATGATTTCTATTTGTTGCGGAGTATAAGAAAACCGGGGTAATAGGTCAGCGGCAATTGAGGCGCCAATAAACTCATTGTTTGCGTATTGCTTGATATAACCAATATCATGAAGAACCGCAGCCGTTAAAAGCAAAGTTAACTGCTCACCTTTGATATTTTCTAAACAGGCCAAATGCTCGGCAGCCGGTAATACATAATCTCTTGTATGATGTATGCCGTGGTAATAAAGTCGATGGTCTAATTCGGATTCCAAGGTATCAAAGACATATCTTCGCATCATCTCATATTCAGGCATTGTCATAGAGCGGTCCGGTTTTTATGTGATTGATTAGAGAGAAATAAAAGCTGAATATATTTTAATATAAAGTTTCTTAAGGTAATTATTTTGTCATGAATCAGAGTGCAACATAATTGATTAAAGTTAAAAATATAAACGACTAACTAACGCATAAGTTAATACCATAAAAATATATCTTCTTAGTGAATTTTAAATGAGTGAAAAAGACAAAATAGACCGGGTAAGGCAATACTTAAAAGGAGAAATTATTTTTCAAGAAGGCCAGTCCAGCGAACACTTTTATATTCTACAGAAAGGTGAGGTCGAGGTCTCAATTAAAAGACATGAAAAGCGATTTGTCGTAAATACCTTAGGGCCTGGCGCATTTTTTGGCGAGATGGGGCTAATCTCCAATGCGCCTCGATCAGCCTCCTGTAAAGCAACAACGTTTGTGGAAGTTATTCAGGTTAGCAATGAGGATTTTCAAAAACTTTTAAAAAATTCGCATCCTTTAACCGAAAAAATCATAAAGATGTTATTGAGTCGTCTGAAAAGATTGACAGATATTTCAATTAATAATGCGACATCCGTTAACACTTTTTATGCAGTCGCGACTTTGCTCGATCTAAATTTCAAGGCGGCTACGAGTGATTGGGTATTAGCGGAGCCGGTCATTAAGCAAATCACTGCAACGCTTGGCATACTTCCCCATCAGGCAAAAGAAGTGCTCCAACAGCTTACCGGCTTTGGCTTGATCCGCCAAAAAAGAAAATCAAAAGTTAACAGTAGTTATTCGACTTCTCATGGAGAGGATGGAGAAGTCCTGTTATTCCTCGACTCAAACAATTTATTAGAGGCGGCAAAAAATATTCAAAACCAACCCGGCAAAGTATTCTCGGATTCAGTTTCATCGGAGTTAGAATTAATGGAAATTAACGAAGCTCTTGAGTTATTTGAGATCAATCAAAAAAGGTTTTACAGTAAAATGTGCGTCGCTGATTTTCCGGACAACTTATTTTTTATAAACAAACCTGTTTTGTTCGATTTAATACACGATAAGGGCAAACAGTTTTTCGAAAAACCCAGCGTAAAAGATATATCTGAAATAAATGCATTGGATGATTTGATATTTATAGATAAAAAAACAATTCAACAAGCATTGCAGGAATTAGAACCCTATACTGTGTCCAAATTAGTAAAGCTAGCATCCCCTGAGATAGTCGAAATAGTTATGGCGTGTTTTTCATCGCGAATGAAAGGTATTATTGAAAATACAATCGATAAAGTAAGTATTGATGATGATTTAGAAAACCAAGCGCTGGAAAAATTATTTATTGATATAATAAAACGTATTAAAAAACCTCCTATTTCTTAATTACATAAAAACCAATAATCAACCACTATAATTTAATATCCGTATGCCAGATACTGTCATTTTTCTTATTAAATGCAGGATTAGAACATAAGGTATTATCCATATATTTAATTCAATTATAAAAAATTAAAGCCATGAATATTGCAACATTAACAGGCGTTATAATCGGTCTTGTCGTTTTAGTCGGGGCTATGCTCGAAGCCACCGCCGATATTTCTATTTTCTTTAACCCTAGAGGCCTTGCAATTGTAGTGGGGGGCGTCGTTGGCGCTAGTTTTATATGCCATTCGTTAGAAGATATGTTTGGCGTTTTCAAGTCAATGATCAAAGTTTTTCATCGCGAAGATCAGGCCAGCCGGTTATATATTGAAAGTATTCTGGATTGCGCGGAACTCACCTTAACCGGTAACGAAAAGGCTATAGAAACTAAAATAGCCAAAACGGATAATGCCTTCTTACGCGAAGGATTACAGATGGTGCTTGATCAATACCCTGAAAAGAAAATGCGCAGCCTGATGCGTTTTTCTATTCAGAATGCAAAACAGAAAACATTAAGCGAGGCGCAGTTACTGCGCACTATGGCTAAATTAGCGCCCGCTTTTGGAATGGTCGGTACATTAATTGGCCTGATTGTCATGTTTCAAAGCATGGATGAAAATTTCAGCAATATGGGTAAATCCTTGGCGCTAGCCATGATGACTACGTTATATGGAATATTACTAGCCAATTTGGTTTTTTTTCCGATGGCGGTTAAATTGGAAGGGCGTATAGCCTCTCAAGTTCAACGCATGATTATCATCATGGAAGGCTGTATATTGATTTCAAAAAAGACGCCTATTGATTTAGTCAAAAGCGAATTGGAAATGATGACTAAACACGAACAATGGCGGGCAATCAGCAAGTAGACGCTGGTGTTTCCAATGCATTTTAGAAAAATTAACTTAGGCTTTTCCCATGAATGATGACCAAGAAAACTCAAATGATGATCTATTCATCGTGCCGCGAAATGGGGATGACCAAGATGAATGGATGTTGTCTTTTGTCGACTTGATAACCCTATTAATGGGCTGTTTCGTCATTATGTATACGTTAAAAAGTGCAGACGTCAGTAAACACGAAAAAATGTCCCAGTCCATACACGAAGCGGTAGGGGATGCCGGTACAAACAAGGTCGAAAAGCTGGATTACACCAGCCTTTACCAAAATATTGGCGAGTATATTAAAAGTCAGGGTCTGGCTAGCCATGCTCAAGTCAGGCTGACGACAACCGGGGTAGAAATATCGACAGAAGGGGGGATGTTATTCGAGCCGGGCAGCGCGGATTTAAATAATAATTCTCAGGATTTAATAGGCAAAATTGCGTCCTCTCTAATGCATGAAGCTTTTTTTATACAAATAGAGGGGCATACGGATTCGGCGCCTATTGCCACTGTGCAATATCCGACCAATTGGGAATTATCCGCGGCAAGAGCCGCACGCGTAGCCAGGTTGATGATAGATTTAGGCATAGAGGCCAATCATTTAAATGCAGTCGGCTATGCCGATACGCGCTTACTTTATCCTGACCAGCCGCTTCATGCCGGCAATCGGCGGGTAATTTTTGTTATATCTAAAATTTAGGCCATCTCAAAAACCGGCAGAAATTTAGTTGCCCATTACAAATCGGGAAAATCAAAGTGCGGGATTTAAGCCCCGCATCCCGAGACCGAAGCAGGAATATAATTAAAAAAACCGTCAGGGCTAGGTAAAACCAGGCCATAGAGAGCGGAAGCGGTAAAGCTGCTTCTTGCCTGTTCATCGCCGCTTCCGCATTGTTTATCCATGAGATTGGACGCATCGGTAAAATCTGTAGGCAACACCCCAATACTGCCTGCAATATTCGAGTTGGAACTATTTATAGAAACCGTTCCTTGCAAGCCGAACTGCGAGGAAGCTTGGACGACGCTATCGGTGCTCGCGAAGTAATAGGTGGAGGTAATATTAATGTTGCCGCCGGAACCTTGAGATGCGTTAGCAATGATATTGCTACTGTTTAAAATCACAAATACCGGATCGATAGTAATATTGCCGCCATTGCCTTTGCCGGCGGCGGCGGATGTGCTAATTGAGCTGTTCAGCAAATACAATATATTTTTAGCAATAATATTAACCCCCCCCGCATCGCCCAGGGTCGATTCTACGGAAATTTTGCTGTTCGTGAGGTATGTCGAATCGCTGGTCGTGATGTTGATAGCGCCGGCCTCTCCTGATCCGGTATTTGCCGCAGAAATTACGGACTGGCTTTGTAACCTAAGCACCTTTGCGTTAAGGGTGATGTCGCCGCCTTTTGCGTTAGTACTGGAAGAGGCGTTAATTGAGGCGCCGTTATTCAGGGTTAATAGAGGACTGCTTAAGCTGACACTGCCGCCCAAACCGCTACCATAGGATGATGAACCGATAGTGCCGTTGTCCAGGCCGGTTTTTTCATTAACCGTAATGTTTATATTGCCGGCATTGCCACCGGCATAGGTGTCGGATGAAATTTGAGCTTTATTCTTGATGTCCAGAGTGTCGGTATTGACTGTGACGGTACCGGCATTGCCGGAACTGCCGGAAAGCGCGTCCGAAGCGATCAGGGTTTTTTGTTGGCTGGTTTTACCGTCAAGGTAAATATTTTGAGCCGAGACGGAAATATCGCCGCCATTACCCGAACCTTGAGTATCCGAGGAAATTTTTCCGGCGCTCTGAATTGTCAGCGAGTCGGTTTTTACGTTTATAGTTCCTGCATAACCCGAACTCGATTTGGTAGCCTCGGAAATAATGCCTGTTTGCAGGGATTCATCGTATGGTGAGCTGTCTTTGCCGGTAATGGTTATGTCTTTAGCGGTCACGGCAATATTACCGCCATGGCCTGCACCGAAGGTATTCGTTGAGATGACGCCATTATCAAGAATATCCAGTGTGTCGGTGTTTATCGTTATTGCCCCGGCATTACCGACGCTACCGATACTGGCTTCGGAAGAAATATCGGTTACCCCCTGACTATTTTGCCGATCAATTTTAATAGTGTTTGCGGTTACATTGATAGCGCCTGCATTGCCTAGAGCTAGAGTGCTTGATGAAATTCGTCCTCTATTGACAACATCCAGTATGCCGGCATTTACCGTAATTGTACCGGCATCGCCGCGACTGCCTGAAAGAGCAGAAGAAGAAAGACCCGTAAACGCTGAACTGTTTTGACCGTCAATTTTTAAGCTTTTTGCGGTAATCCTTAAATCCCCTGCTTTACCAAAGGCAAAAGTATTCGAAGCAATTTGCCCGCTATTTAGAATATCCAGAGTGTCGCTATTTACCGTTATGATTCCGGCATTACCGTGGCTCTGTGTAAGGGCGTCTGAAAAAATACCGCTTGGGCTATTTGCATTATTTTTTCCGTCGATGGTTGTCTGTCCTGCGGTCACGGTCACTTTACCTGCATTACCGAAACCACTTGTATCGGATGAAATCTTACTGTCGTTCTCTATATCCAGCGTGCTGGTTTTAATGATGACTTCACCGGCATCGCCCGAACCAAAAGTACTTGTTGAAATGCCGCCTCCATTAGCAATATCCAGAATGCCACTATTGATTGTTATTGTTCCTGCATTTCCGCTGTTACCTGCCGAAGTAACGCCGGTAAACCCTGAGTAATTTTGGCCGTCAATTTTTAGCGTATTCGCGCTGATAGTGACATTCCCCGCGTTGCCGGAAGATAACGTATTTGAACCGATAGCCCCTGCATTTTTAATGTCCAGAGTATCCGTGCCGATCTCTACGATGCCGGCTTTGCCCCGGCTATGCGTCAGCGCATCCGAGTAGATGCCGGTTAAGTTGGCATTATTTTGTCCATCTATAATTATTTGCTTAGCGGTCACCGCAACTTTACCGGCATTACCCTGAGCATCTGTGCTGGATGAAATATTACCGCCGTTTTGAACGCTCAAAGTGTCGGTGCTTACCGTGATGACCCCGGCATCGCCGGTACTATTGCTTATCGCCGTCGAAGTAATGGCCGAGTTGTCAATTTTCACATCCGTAGCGGTCACGTTGATATTGGCTGCGTTGCCTGCGCTGCCTGCCTCTGCATGAATTGACGATTGATTTTTCAGGGTCAAATTGTTGCCGCGAATTTCAATGCCTTGGGCTGAACCGGCATTGCTCGCGCCGGTATTCAGGGCGTTAACCTTGGCACCGTTGCCGAGGGTGATCGCATCGCCCCATAACGCCACGCGCCCGCCGCCATTGCCGCCTGAGTTAGCTATGCTATTGGAGAGAGTAATGTTCCCTGCATTGCTTGCCGACGGCGTTGCAATCGGCAAGGGTATCTTACCGTCGCTGTTTGACTGCACAGTGACGGTTCCTTGCCCCTTTAATGCGACTAAGCGAATTTCTCCGGCGGGAGCCTCTAGCTTTGCATTATTTTTAATGTCCAGTTCGCCTGCCGCCAAATCCAGGGTTTGGCTTGTTTTTACATTAAGCTGCGCGCCATTCACGGTAATCTTGCCATTGCTGCTTGGCGAGTTGCCTAAAAAACCGAAAGCGGAAGGCGATGAAGAGGTTAAAAGCGCATCATCGGCTTTTGATGCATTAAACTGTTTGCCGTCCGATAAGTTTATCGAATTGGCCGTGCCGGCGCGAAACGCTCCGGGCACATCGATACTCGCATGGGAACCGAAGGTAATGCCGTTGGGATTGATAAGGTAGACGTCGGCATTGGGGATGGTCGATTTTAACAAGCCGTCAATGTTGGAACCGGCATTGCCTGTTACGCGGCCTAATACGTTGCTAATGGAACCGGGAGCCGCGCCGGTATCTGTAAAGGTCGCGCTTTGGCCGGTGTTAATGCTAAAAGCGCTAAAGCTGTGGAATAAATTACCGCCAAGCTGTTTTCCGGAACTGGCGGGGACGGTCATCGTACCGGTCAGCGTCGTATTTTGAACGCCGCCCGGTACGAGGCTGCTGTTGTCGAAAGTGATGTCAGCCAAGACAATCATTGGCCGCACCAGTAATAGCAGCCCTAACAAACCCTTTTGCATTTTCAACGATATTCTCCTTGGCGTTTCTACGGTGGAATGACAGCCTGGGCAGTTAGAACGGTGTATAAGCCATCTGGAAATGAATCCCCGAGTCTTGTAAGTCATAACCGTTATATTCGATCTTACGAAGCGGACGCGCCCAGTAAAATTCCATGTGCAGTTCTTTAACCGGATCTATGTGCAAACCAACCCCTGCGCTGGCTAATACATGAGGCGAAGGCGTGGTGAATTCGGTGTACCAGGCTCTGCCGTAATCCATGAAAGGCGCAAACCGCAGCACATCTTTGCCTAAATAATCGTCAAGATAAGGAATCGGCGTTCTGAGTTCCACTGTTGAAGAAAAGCCGTTATCGCGAACCAATTGGTTTTTACGATAGCCGCGGACACTGTACATGCCGCCCAGCGCATATTGTTCCAAAGACAGCAAGGGGTTTGCGGCCAATTGGGCGTTGCCCTGTACATGCATTTCAATGCCGGTATCGAATAATTTTTGCACCCATTGGGCTTGACCCAGCCAGAAAAAATAACGGCCGTCGGGTAGCTTTGAGCTGCCCGGATTAATCGTCGCATTGAAAGCGTCGATACCCCAATTGAGAATGGAGCGGGCCGCATAGACGTGGGTATCGGTACGATTTAACCAATCCTGACTAAAGCGCAATACGCTGACATTACTGACGCCGTTTATCGCGCCACGCGAAAAACTGAATGCTTCGTTTAGCAAAAAAGCTTTGCTATGCCGCCATTCGCCGGTGACGCCTAAGGTCAAGGAGTTTTCCAGGGTTTGCCATACGGGTTGGGAAACGCCAATGGCGATAGAATCGGATTCGTTGAAAATGTTTAACTGATCAAAAGGTTTTTCCACCACATCGGCCTGGGCGTGTTGATAGCTGGTGATAAAGCGGGTATCCCAAGGCGTAAAGGGGAGGGCGTAGTCAAACGCATACTGGGTTTGACCCTCGGAAATATTGAAATTTCCGTTTACCGCATCGCCAATGCCGAAAAGGTTGCGATGCCCCGCCCAGACTGCAATCCGCTCGGCGCCGACGCTGGGCACGCCATTATTGTCGCCGCCGAAAGTAAGATACCAGGGGCGGTTTTCCTGCAATCTGGCATGTAAACGCGCCGCGCCGGGTTTCAATCCCGGACTTAAATCCGCATTTATTTTTTGAATCAAAGTGTTTTGTTGCAGAATTTGCAGCCGGTGTTGCAGGTCATTGACGTTTAATGGCGCGTCTTCATCCCCCTGAAGCCGGGAGCGAATATAAAATTCTTTGAGATGATCCAGTCCTTCAAGCTCTATTTCGGTTAAACGGCCTTCTACGATCATGATGTCAAGTTCGCCGTTTTTAATATCCTGTTCCGGCAACACCGCGCCCGAATTTATAAAGCCTTTGCCTATGTAGTAAGCGGTTAAATCCTGGCGTAACTGGCGCAGCTCATCTTCATTAACATTGCGGCCTTCATAAGGTCGGCTGATAGCCTGAAGTTCGGCGTCGCTAATGACGGTGTTGCCTGTTATATGGATTTTTTTTAGATAAAAGCCGGGGCCTGACGATGGCTTTAAAGCCGGAAGTGCTGGAGGCGTGGATTTGGGGAATGCTATCGGCGATTGGGTGTGTTTTTGCGGTGACAGCGGTTTTTCCTGGTAACGTTGTATGGGCTTCTCAGTAGTTTCCGCCGGGCCGCAGATTGCCGGTTTGCCAGCGGCGGCAAGCACTAAGCCTAAGCCAAGACATTGCGTTAATAAAAATATAAATCTATGCATGTACGCAAGTTTAGCCGATTTGAATTTTGGTTGACGGAGGATAGGATAAATTAAAAACGGGACAAAAGCTTTTGGATTAAATCCAAGTGGAATCATGTATCATTGAAACCGACACCCCCATAGCTCGTTTTCGGAGATACCGTGCATTTTTCCGGTTTTACTTTTCGTATCCAGATTGCGAATATTATAGCTGCAATATTTCTTCTGATGCTGTTGGTTTCCTGTAGCACTGTTCCAATCAACACCAACAATCCTCTTAAAATCGGCGACCAACTTTTAAGCGGCGGCGATACTGCCAATGCTTTGTTAGCCTGGCAACAAGTTCAGGCTTCATCGCCCGATGCCGTCTTTGACTTGGAACTGAGAAAAAGCCGCGCCTTTCGCGAGCTGGGTTTAAATAAAAAAGCCTTTCAGTCGGCACAGCTCGCTTTGGAGCAACTCTCCGCTTCGTCCGATCCCCAAAAAAAGCTTTACGCTGAATTGGAACTGGCGCTCGCCGAATTAACGTTGTCGCAAGCGGACTCGGCGCGGTCGAGACTGGTCAACATTCAACGTCAGGCTGAGCCGCTGATGCTCTGGACTGAATTAGCTCAAGTTGAACTGGGTTTGGCGTTATTGGACAAGGTTGATGCTCAGGATGACAAGGTTTTGCAGCATTACCAAAAAGCGGTGACTTATGCGCAGCGTGGCGGCGATGATTGGATGCGGGTTAATGCCGAACTGCTGCAACTTGCTTTGCTGGCGAAACAAAACGCCCCTTCAGCCGCAAATCTTTGGTCGGCAACAGCGAGCCAAATACAAAACCTGCCCGCTTCAAAACGGCGGACCATGGCATTAATCAGGTTGGTCAGGATTGCCCAAACCTACAAACTGTTGCCCGCTTCAGATAAGCGCCTGGTGGAATTGTTACAGGAAGCCGAAAAATCCAGTTTAGCCTTTAAGGACGAGCGTTTGCATTCTTACGCTTTAGGCTATCAAGGCACGGCCTTTGAACAACAAGGCGATTACGAAAAAGCCTTGGCGCTTACCAATAAAGCCGCCGCTAACGCGCAACACGCTCTTGCCATGGAAAGCCTGTATCTTTGGGAATGGCAGGCGGGGCGTTTGCATCACCTGCAACATCAAGACGACTTGGCCTTGTCGGCCTTTCAAAGGGCGGTAGATAATCTGCAACAAATTCGCGACAGTCAGAGCTTCGAGCAATCTTTTTCCAGGGAGGTGAGTCCTTTATATTCCGGTCTTGCGGATCTATTGCTGAAAAAAGCCGCTTCTGAACAAGACCCCGCGCAAAAGCAGCGCTTGCTTGATAAGGCGCGCTTTACCCTTGAAAAACTAAAAACCGCCGAGTTGCAGGATTATTTCCAGGATCGTTGCGTCGTGCGGTTTAAGGAAAAATCCCAGGGCTTGGAACAGGTTTTACAGCAAACCGCGGTGGTCTATCCCATTTTATTGCCGGACCGGACTGAAATTATTGTCAGTTTTAATGACGGCCTGAAACAGTACATCGTCCCGGTCGGCAATGAGCGGATGAATGCCGAAATTCATGATTTTCGGCAAAAGTTGGAAAAACGCAGCACTTTTTCTTATCTTAAGCCCGCCAAGCAATTGTATTCCTGGCTGCTTGCGCCGCTGCTGGCTGATTTGGAAGCCCATCGCGTCGATACCTTGGTCATTGTCCCGGACGGCGCTTTACGCACCGTTCCTTTTTCCGCTCTTTATGACGGCCGACATTATGCGGTTGAACATTTTGCCTTTGCGACCACGCCGGGTTTGTCGTTAACCGATCCGAAGAAACTTCCCTTTGAAGGCATGACCATCCTGCTCAACGGTCTTACCGAGGCGGTACAGGGTTTTTCCTGGCTTCCGAATGTCGAATATGAGCTGGAAACCATACAGAAGGAGTTGGGCGGGGAGTTGTTTAAAAATCAACAGTTTCAAATAGACGGTTTAACAGCGGAGATGGACAGGAATCCCTATCGAATTGTCCATATCGCCTCTCATGGCCAGTTTGATAAAGATCCGCAAAAAACTTTTCTGCTGACGTATAACGGACGGGCGACGATGGATATTCTGGAAAAGCTGTTTGGGAAAAATAAATACAAAGACAATCCGCTGGAACTGTTGACGCTGAGCGCTTGCCAAACTGCGGCCGGCGATGACCGTGCGGCTTTAGGCATGGCGGGGGTTGCTATTAAGGCGGGCGTGCGTAGCGCCCTGGCTTCGCTGTGGTTTATCAACGACCAGTCTTCCTCGGATCTGGTGGCTTATTTTTACGGGCATTTAAAAGATAACCAATCCAAAGCCCAGGCCTTGCGCTTGGCTCAGTTGGAATTGCGTAAGGATGTAAGATACCGCCATGCCACCTATTGGGCGCCATTTTTATTAATCGGCAATTGGATGTAGCGCTATGAAATGGCTTAAAAACCGCTTTGTTGTGGTGGGTTTTCTCTCCCTGATAGTGTTCTTAGGTTTGGCGGGCATCCGTTTTTCAGGCGGCTTGCAGATGATGGAATTATCCGTTTACGACCGATTGTTAGCGCTTAAAGCGGACAGTAAAGTCGCATCGCCGATAGTCATCATCAAAGAAACCGAAGCCGATTTGAAACGTTTCGGATTTCCTGTCAGCGACGGCTATTATGCCGAAGCCTTGGAAAAATTGCTGGCGGCAGGCGTAGCAGTGGTCGGGGTGGATAAATATCGTGATCAGCCCGTTGCACCTGGCTCTAAACAACTGGAACAGGTTTTAACCGAGCATGACGCTATTTTCTGGATTTTTTTTGTAGGCACGCCTGAACAGGGCAGCATTGCTGCGCCTCAATTTTTACTAAACGGCTCGCAACTCGGCTTTAACAATACCCTTCCCGATACCGACGGCGTGTTTCGCCGGGGCTTGCTGTTCATGGACGACAAGGAGGTAACCTATAGCTCCTTTCCTTTGTTAATCGCGCAGAAATACCTGAGTGTAAAAAATATCAATCCTGAAGGCACCGAGCAGGGTTTTCTGCGTTTGGGGCAGGCGGTTTTTTCACCGCTGCCGGATCATTTCGGGCCGTATATTCACGAAGATATGGGCGGTTATCAGGTCTTTTTGAATTACCCGAGCCTGCATCGCTCTTTTCCGGGCTTTACCCTGTCCCAATTAGTGGATGGCGAAATTCCCGCCGCAAGCCTTAAGGATAAGATTGTCCTGTTAGGCTCTACCGCGCCGAGTTTGAACGACTATAAACTTTTGCCGGGATTCAGGGAGCCGCGTTTCGGAGTCGAGTTGCACGCCCATTTGATTGACCAAATACTCCAGGCCGCTTCAGGAACTTACCCGTTGCAATCCGATTGGCCGGAGAGTTATGAGTACGGCTGGCTTTTTTTGTGGTGCTTTCTGGGCGGTTTAGCCAGCCTCAAGCGCGGCGGCCTAACCCATATGACAGGGGTCCTGTTGGCGGGCTTGGCAATACTGTTTGTTCTTGCAGTATTTTTCCAGGCGCTGTGGATTCCCTTGTTGCCGCCCGCCTTGGGCTGGATGTTAACGTTAGTCGCCTGTGTTGTCTGGTTTTCTAATCAAGAACGGAACGAACGCCAGCAATTGCTTAAAATCTTTGAGCAGCATGTTTCGCCGCAAGTCGCTGCCGATTTGTGGGAAAACCGGGATAAGTATTTCGATGCAGGGGGGGTGCTACCCTGTCAAATCACGGCGACTGTTTTATTCTCCGACCTTGCCGGATTTACCCCTATCTCAGAGACTATGACTCCCGTCGCCTTGATGAGCTGGCTAAACGCCTACATGGAAGAAATGAGTAATATTATTATGGATGAGAATGGTATGATCAAAGGCTATATGGGCGATGGGATAATGGCGGTATTCGGGGCGCCTGCGTTTAAAGATGATGCCGACGGTATTAAGGCCGATGCCCTCAGCGCCGTAGCCAGCGGACTGCGCATGAACCGGAGGCTTAAAGAACTCAATCTGGTTTGGCGGCAACAAGGCCTGCCACCTGCGTATATGCGCATAGGTATTCATACGGGACTTGCAGTGGCAGGCACTTTAGGTTGCAAGCAACGCATGGAATACGCAGTAACCGGCGAAACCACCATTACGGCATCGCGACTGGAAAGTTTCGATAAAACCATCGCCGCGCCGACGCAGGAACTCCCCTGTCGAATTCTTATTGGGGAACCTACCTGGGAGTTGGTCCGCGACCACTATCGCACCGAAAAAGTGGGTGAATTCCAATTGAAAGGCAAAGCTAAAATGCTCAACATATACCAAGTTACTTCCTAACTACTCGACACTACATTAAAAACAAGAAGGTGAGCTCCATGAAAATAGCCGCGTTTCCAACTCTACTTACTGTCTTATCAGCTTTTTTGCTGCTCCAGGCCTTTCCCGCGGTTGCCGATAATGCGGTGGTTTTCAAACCGCCCAAAATGGGGGCTCCCGCTACCCGTGTCGGTGGCGGATCGCGCGGTTCCAGCGCTCATGATGCAAGGCTTGAAGTGCTGGCTCCCGAGCAAACCGCCTTGACCAGTCAAGAGTCGCCAACGCTGTATTGGTTTATATCCAAGACCGGCCCGGCGTCAGTGGAAATCACCCTAACCCAGGGCGAGGCCGAACCGCTACTGGAAAAGACCATCAACGGTATTCAACAATCCGGTATTCAAGCGATTAGGCTTCAAGATTCGGGAATTAAATTGCAGCCCGGCCAAGAATATACGTTGACCGTCGCCCTGGTAAATAACCCCGAACAGCGTTCAAGCGATGTGGTCAGTAGCGCTATGCTTAAATACCAAGTTCCCGCAAAGCTTTTGACTGATGCCGCTGAAATGGCGGGAGCAGGTTACTGGTATGATAGTTTGGACAAATTGGTCTCTAGCAAATCGCCGCAACTTGCGTCGTTATTAAAGCAGGCGGGGATCAGTCTGTAGTTAAAAAATCAATCGGTTAGTCGCGGATTTACACGGATAAAAGCTGATAATACATTCATGCAAGAATAGCGCTGCACTGAAAGGGAGGCGTAAAGAGTCAGTGAATCGTTGTGTAAATTCGTGTCCATCCGCTCTTTTCAGGTTAATGGGGTTCTTTTGCCGTAATCGGCTGTTGGGAAGGCGCAGCTAAAAGGTCAATATTTAAAGAAATGAGTCAAACCAGATTCCCATCGTTAAATCTGACCTGATTGCGCCCATGCCCTTTGGCATAATATAAGGCTTGATCGGCGCGTTTTATTAAGTCGGCGCTGGTTTCTGAAATGGTTAACGCAGCAACGCCAATTGAAACCGTAATATTCAAGGCTTTGCCTTTTTCGTATTCGATGGCTTTTTGTTCTATCGTTTGCCTGACTCGTTCGGCAATCCTAAGCGCATCGGCAGTCTCGGTATTTAGTAAAAGCATAGCCATCTCTTCCCCGCCGTAACGAACAACATAATCCATTGCTCTGGATAAATTTTTTAATGTTTCCCCGGTTTGTTGCAGTACAAAATCGCCTACTGGGTGTCCATAGCTATCATTGATTTTTTTGAAATGGTCAATGTCAATCATTAAACAGGAAAAAGGCTGTAGGTCTTTTCTGCAACGTTCCAGTAATGGTTCGAAATTTTCGTTCAGCCAGCCCCGGTTGTACAATTTGGTCAGGTCATCAACAATCGCCCTATGTTCGGATAAACGTTGTTTCTCTATTGAAGAAACAACTTGCGAATTAACGCCGCGAAAACGGTTAGCAATAAGCTGAAGTAAATTTATGGTAAATAAATGACTTTGCTCGACAAGTTTCCAGATCAGTTCTTCACTAATTACAATCACTTTGCATTCGCAAAGCGAAATGGCTGAAGCGGTCGCGGACTGTTGGTCTATCAGGGATATTTCTCCGATGATGTCCCCCGCCCAAATTGTTTTTAAAGGCTTATCTTCTTCGTCTAAGTAAATTTCAACTTGCCCGTCAAGAAGCAGGTAAAGCGCGGTATTTTTTAAATCTTTTTTTACTAAATGCTGCCCGGCAGGAATAGTATGAACTGAATATTCCGGCAGTATTTTGTTGATTAATTCTAGCGGCACATCTTTAAACAAACCAAAAGAAGTTAAATCGATAGCGTTCATTATTATGTTGTCTGTTAGCTTGCTGTTTATTAATCGCTAAGTCGGGTTATACGGCGCTCAGTCGGCTCAACCTGATTCCTTCTATCGGCGTTTAGTTTCCGTTTTGTCCTGAACTTTAAGGCTGAAGGTCATCTGAAAATTGAATTCATGAACACTGAAATGTGTTCGATTTCTTCAACGCAAAGTCTATGTTCCATCAGGTAATCATGCCATTCAATGTTGTAGTCCATTGACTTTAGTTTATCGAATGCGGCTTTACCGGACTCCACCGCTACGATGGGGTCTATGATGCCATGAGCCATAAATATCGGTGTATCCTTATTGGCGGCTGAACGTTCGGTTTGCAATCGATCAATGGTCGGTAAATAAGTCGACAGTGCGACAATTCCGGCCAGTTTATGCGGGTGTCTTAGTCCTGCATGAAGTGCAATGACGCCTCCTTGAGAAAATCCTGCCAATAAAATATTGGTCGAGGCAATGCCCTTGTCAATTTCTTGGCGGATCAGAGGTTCAATCAAGGAGACCGATTGATAGATGCCGTCAATATCGACTTTGCGTTCCAGTGACATCTCTAAAATATCGTACCAAGAGCGCATGGACATGCCGCCGTTGATGGTTACCGGCTGGACAGGGGCATTGGGGAAGATAAAATGGGTATTTGTTGCCGCGGTTAAATGCAGCTCCGGAATAAGATTTTCAAAATCATGACCATCCGCGCCTAATCCATGCAGCCATATCACAGAATATTTATGCGCGGCTTCAGGTTGTATTTCGATGGTGCTAAGTTGTTCAGCGTTCATAAATTTTCCAGGATAAATAAAAATTGCGGGTAGCTTAACTTAATGCCGGGGATTGCCGTCAAATTTTGGTAAATCAGGGTTCATATAGTCCCATGGTTGGGCGTCCGCCACCCATATATCTTGTTGTGGACGAAAAATGCCGGGATCATCAAGCGTCGCGGCAGCGACCGGTCTGATGTCGATGAAGACGCTGTTCCTGCCAAACAGCGAGGTTCCGCATTCGGGGCAAAAAGCGCGGTAGACTGTGTGGCCGCTTGCCGCAAGGGTTGCATATTCTTTATAGTTCCCGGTTATGGCGAGGGCTGAGGCTGGAACGAACAGGCCTGCAAAATAGGGCGCTCCAATCGCTTTTTGACAGGTTCGGCAGTGGCAGTTGAAGCCGCCGATGGGTTTGGCGGAGATTTCATATCTGACTGCGCTGCAAAGACAACCGCCGGTAATGGGAAGTTTCATGTTTCTCTCCTTGTAGATTGGCCGGTAAATCTTAGTACAATAGAGCGGCCCCGCCTAACCGCTGTTTAACGATACCAAACTATAAGCAATGCTGAATGATCTTATTTTAATAGCTTTATTGCTGAGTGCATACCTGTACTGGTTTAACGGGCAGCGGGCGAAAGAGGTTGCGCTTAAAGCGGTTAGGGTCAATTGCCTGAATCTGGAGGTCCAGATGTTGGATGAGTATGTTGCTCTAAACAGTATCGGGTTAAAAAGAGATCAAGCAGGAAAAATGCGGGTGCGACGGATATTTTCGTTTGAGTTTTCTTCAACCGGAAATGAACGGTATAACGGCGCTTGCATTATGCTGGGGCGGCGGGTCGAGTCCATTCAGATGGAGCCGTACCGGATTGATGAGGGCATGGGCGGATAGTTTGCCCGTCCCGGTGGGTTATGTCGAAGCGTTCTGAATAAATGATTTTTGTGGGGAATTAAATGAGTAAATGTTCTGTTTGTGGTCGCCAAGGCAATGATGGCGAGATGAAATGCCCTGAATGCGGTAATTTTTATTCAAAAATTGCCGAGATTATTGCCGAGCAGGAAGCGCAGGAGGAAATGCGAACATTTCGCGGGCGATGCAAAAGAATCCTTAGCTCGGGTGATATTAAGCACGAACTGTTGGCCGAATTGAAGTTGATACGGGCGGGGCTGACTAAGACAGGAATGTTCGCGCTATTTGTGATTTTCGTCTTTGTGTTTGCGTTAGTCGTTTCCGTTTTGTAGCGAGCGTCAGGCAGGATCATGACCGGCTTAAGTGGCGACGGCAAGGCAAGAGTGTTTCAGTGGAGCGAGAACATATATAGTTGCCTTGCGTTCGGTTAAGCTGTTTGCTTGCCACAAACAGCTTAACTTAAGGCAGGGTGTCTGAAATGCTTGCTATCTTTCCAGTAGATCGAGTTTGCCTTCTTTGCCATTCCACTCGTCGGCATCAGGTAAAGCCGTTTTCACATCCGTAATGATAGGCCATTGTTTGGCTAGTTCTGCATTTAATGCGATAAAAACTTCTTGTCCTTCCGGCAATTCATCTTCTGCAAAAATTGCGTTGGCAGGGCATTCAGGTTCGCATAATGTGCAATCTATGCACTCATCCGGATCAATAACCAGAAAGTTAGGACCTTCATGAAAGCAATCTACAGGGCATACATCTACGCAATCAGTAAATTTGCATTTAATACAGTTTTCAGTGACTACAAAAGCCATAATTTTTACCAGGAAAGTTGATTTTTAATTTAGTGAGATATTCTAGCAGAAAGAATTGCACGATTGAATGCCGAGTTCGTTAAAGGCATCATTTAGCGGGATTGGCCGCGATGGTGAATATATAAAGCTTACTTTGCGCTTGCCGAATTAAATACCGATAAAAATAGGCCTTTTTCACCGTTGGTTTTTTGCTCTTGAGCGTTTTTTAAGGCAAGCCTTGCTTCGTCTTTAAGTCGATTGTCGGCATAAGGTTGTTCGATGCGGGCCGGGGCTGCGCTTGCCCTTTCAAAATAAAGGGCCGCATCGTTGGGTTTGTTACGGGACAACAAAAAGTCGCCGTAAAAATAGTTGGCATCAATGCCGTCAGGATTAATTTTAAGCGCGGTTTCCAGCATTTGTTTGGCGGTATTGTCGTCGCCGAACGAAATAGGCCATTTGGGCACCATGTAATACAGCGTGCCTAAGGTTACATAGGCTGATCCGTCCATGGTTTTCGGGTTGATTTTAATGGCTTTGATCAATAAATCACGCGCCTCATGAATGGCGGCCAGCGCAGAAAATGCATCTTGTTGTTCGGCATAAGTCGCTTTTAGCACGGCCTGCCAGAAAATGGGCTCGGCAGCGTTCGGGTATTGTTGGGCTAAGTTCGTCGCCTTATCGAGCAATTGGACATAAGCGGGTCCTTGTTTGCTTTTGGGCATGTTGTAGTAAACAGACGCCCATCCGGCTTCAATGCTTTTTAAAGAGTCTTTAAGGCTCTCCGCAAAACATTGATTCGATAGTAGTAATAAAACAACAAAAGCTAATTTTTTCATGCGGGAAATATAGAACAAAACTCATAATAATTCAATATGTGCATGAAATATTTAGTCTTCGTGCCACTCCGAATAGGGGTGTGTCGCGAGATTGTTGTTGTAATAACGCAAATCTCCGGTGACTTCCTCGCCTAACCAGAGCGGTTTTGAAAATGCTTGTCCGGTTTCGTCCAATTCAATTTCAGCGACTATCAAGCCTTGATTGTCGCCTTCAAATTCATCTATTTCCCAAAGGTTGGCGTCATCGGTCACGAAATGACGGGTTTTTTCGATTAATGGTTTTCTGCAAAGATTATCTAGTATCTCGGTTGCATCGGTCATCGGAATCTCATATTCGTATTCATGCCGGTGAGTGCCAATAGTCGCCGTTTTGATGTTCAACCAGGCATGGTCGTCACTGATCCTAACTCTGATTGAGCTGGTTGCCTGAGAGCTTAAATAGCCTTGCCGATATTTTACCGAGTGGCTGATATGCTTGCGCCAGGCATCGTTGGCGAGCAAAAATTTATGTTCTATTTCTATAGCCATGATTGGATTTCCTTGGAGTGGCTGCCATAGGGCAGATTTAGTATTTTGGTATACGCGTATGGAAAAGGTATGCCGGTTTCTCCCACGGTAACGTTGTCGGCAAGTGAAGCCGGTGCTGTTGCTATGTCAATTGAAATGAAATTACGTTGTAACGCAAGAATATTCAAACTGTGGAGTGGGAAGGGCGGCAAAGTAGAACTTAAGGAGAGAGCAATTTTAGATGAGCCCGGTACGCGCCGGTTTTGTTTTGACCGGCAACTTGAAGTACCGATATATAGTTTGCTGCGTTGCTATCAACAGGATAAGGTCAGCAACCCCGTTAATGAAAAAAAGTATCGTCTTCGCTATCGCTTTCCAAAGACGCTGATTGTCCGGGAATCCTTTTTTCTTCCATTGCCCATTCTCCCAAATCAATCAATTTACAACGTTCGGAGCAGAATGGTTTGGATTGCTGTTCAGCGACCCAAGGTACGGAACATCCGCAGTTGGGACATTTTACAATGAGCGGCTTATTAGATGACGACATTAGAAAAGACAGCAGGTTAAGGAAAAAGGAATGTCATCAGGGCTTTGCGTCGGCCGCTTGTTATCGGAAGACGGCGTCATGAACCGGATGGTGCAGCGGTGTTTGCCTCCGCTGATTTCTGCAAAGCAGTGTATGGATTTATCCAGGCTTATTTTAAGCAGTTGGTTGGGTTGGTTGGTGTCCAGCAAAAATTGAAAGAAGCCTGCTTCAGCAACTTCTTGGGTAGGCGAGCTGCAATTACGGATAAAATTAAGGATCAAGTCGATTGCGATACGAATGTCGGCAAAGGGCTTGCTCCAGTGTTCCAGGTCTTTTAAGCGAGTTGCTTCATCCTGTTCCAGCCAATAATGGAATTCGGGTAAATCAAAGGAACAGGTGCCGCCAGGGATGGAACTGCGTTGAGCTATGCTCTGGAACAGGTCGCTTTCCATGACGCGGGTGCCGATCTTTCCGTTAGTGGCGTAAAGTTTTTTGCTGGTCTCATTTAATTTGTTAAGCAATTCTTCCAGTTTTTGGGTGTCGACGCTTTGGTTATGGGCGATTTTATTCAGCACATTGGCATGGCGATCCAGCTCTTTCAGTATTTCCGATTTTAGGTCGTTGCGTCTGAAAATTGTCATGATGTCGAGCAGTACGTTAATCGCCGCGCGTTTATCGGCGACTGTCTCTCCCGTTAAAAAATGGCTGAATTGTTGGAAAAGTTGTTCTAACCGTATGAAAACCCGGATGCGTTCATTGAGTGGAAATTCATAGGTAATCGTGGTGTTCACAGACAAGTTAATCCCGGTAAGCGCTTAATGAAAGGTACAAATTGTGCAGTTTTTTTACCTGTTCCGCAAGTCTATAATCAGTCGTTGAGTTATCAATCAAATCATCGGCTTTGGCTATCCTGTATGCGCGCGATACTTGATTGTCGACTATGGATTGTATTCTTTCAACGGTCAGGTTATCCCGGGTTTTTACGCGCTCGATCTGTGTTTCAACAGGGCAGTCGATAACCAGTATCCTGTCAACAAGACGAGTCATGTCGGTTTCGAATAATAATGGAATACTTACAATGCAGTAGGGCGCGACCAGTTGTTCAAGTTCCGCTTGTATGGTTTTATAGATTAAGGGATGCAGTATCGATTCGAGTTTCTGTTTCTGGGTAAGGTCGGAAAAAACTATTTCCCTGAGATGTCGTCTATTCAGCAAACCATCCGGGCTAAGGATGGACGCGCCAAATTCTTGTTGTATTCGAGCCAGTGCGGGTTGCCCTTTTTCGACCAGACGATGGGCTATTTGGTCTGCATCAATCACCGGGATATTCAAGTCGGCGAAAATTTTGGCAACTGTCGATTTTCCGCAGCCTATGCCGCCGGTTAGTCCGACTTTTAACATGATTTTATAGGCCTACGGCGGTCAAATAGAGGCGGTTGAGGTCATTTCCCCATAACAACGCGATCCATCCGGCGACTGCTAAATAGGGGCCGAAAGGGATAGGTACGTTACGGTCATGTTTGATAAAAACGATCATGCCTACTCCAATAACGGCGCCGACCAGCGACGATAATAAAATAATAATCGGCAAGTACTGCCAGCCCAGCCAGGCGCCGAATAAGGCCAACAATTTGAAATCGCCATAACCCATGCCTTCTTTGCCGGTTGCCAGCTTAAACAGATGAAAGACAGTCCAAAGGGCGGTATAGCCGGCAACGGTGCCGATGATGCTGGCGTGGGCATCAGTAAATACATTGAACAGGCTCAGGCACATTCCCAGCCAAAGTAAGGGGAGGGTGATGGAGTCGGGTAATAACTGGTGGTCAACGTCAATAAAAATTAGCGCCACCAACGACCAGGTCAGCAGCAAGGCAAAAACGGCTTGCGGCGTGTAGCCGAAATGCCAAGCCACCACGACTGAGGCCAGCGCCGTGAAAGCTTCTATCATGGGATAACGCATTGAAATATGGCAGCCGCAGCTAGCGCATTGGCCCCTTAAAAAAAGGTAGCTGATGACCGGAATATTTTGGTAAGGCTTGATAGGCGTATTACAGCCGGGGCAGCGGGATAAAGGAAACGTCAGATTGAAGGGTTCTTCGACGGCCTGCGCAGTGTCCGGAGCGATTTGCAGATATTCCGCGCATTCCTTACGCCATCCCCGTTGCATCATGATCGGTAATCTGTAGATGACAACATTGAGAAAACTCCCGACCAGCAAGCCGATAACACCGGCCAGAGCTGAAAATAGAGCGGGTACATTTAAAAGCAGACTAAGCTGTTGCATATGTTTTTTAATAAAGATTATGAATCGGGAATTACACGCTTGCGCTGTCGTCGGCACACCGTCATGCAGCGGTGATTATGTACAACAGACCTACTTAATAGCCGCACCCATTTTAAAGATCGGTAAATACATGGCGACAATCAGGCCGCCGACCAAAATGCCTAATACAGCCATGATGAAGGGTTCCATGAGGCTGCTCAAATTATCGACAAGATTATCGACTTCTTCGTCGAAAAAGTCCGCGACCTTCAGCAGCATGGAGTCCATCGAACCCGATTCCTCGCCGATGGCCACCATTTGTATCACCATATTGGGCCAAAGATTTGCCTGCTGCATGGCAAATTGAAGTCTTTGCCCGGTTGCCACCTCATCGCGCATCTTTAAAACAGCTTCGGTGTAGATAATATTACCGCAGGCTCCGGCAACGGACTCCAATGCCTCGACCAAGGGCACCCCTGCTGCCGACATGGTCGCCAAGGTTCTGGCAAACCGTGCAATAGCCGATTTATGTAAAATGAGTCCGATTACGGGTATTTTTAGCAGGGTTTTATCCATGAAGTGATTAAACTTTTTCGAGCGTTTTTTAAAATAGCCGAACGTGTAAACGGTGCCGACAACAATGCCGACAACAACATACCACCATGCCTGCATCCATTCAGACATGGACACAACCATTTTAGTGAAGGCAGGAAGGTCTGCGCCGAAGCTTTTGAACATATCGGCAAAGACCGGCACCACAAATATCAGTAGGATGGTGGTGACGATAAAGGCTACGACGACTACCGCGATCGGGTAGGTCAGAGCCTTTTTGATCTTTTTCTTCATCGACTCGGTTTTTTCTTTGTAGGTGGCGATTTTATCCAGCAGGGTTTCCAATACCCCCGCCTGTTCGCCCGCTTCAACCAAGTTACAGGTTAGTTCGTCAAAATACAGCGGTCTTTTGTTAAGGGCTTGGGCCAAGGTGTCGCCGCCCTCAATATCGGCTTTGATGCCCATTAGCAGGGCCTCCATGCTGGCATTGTCGTGGCCTTTGCCGACAATGTCGAATGACTGAACCAGAGGCACGCCTGCTTTAAGCATGGTGGCTAACTGTCTGGAAAAAATAGCTATATCGCCCGGCGTGATGACCTGCACTTTTGCGGTGAACAGCGGTTTGGGTTTTTTCTTGAATGAAATGACCCGATAGCCCTGCCGCCGCAGTTCGGTTTTTGCGATGGTTTCGCTTTTTGCGGAGATTATTCCTCCGGCTTTCTTTTTGTTTTTATCGGTTCCGGACCAGACGAAATCGATTTGTTCTGTTTGCTCTGCCATGCTTATTCCTTGGTGATGCGATCAATTTCTTCCAGGCTGGTCAAGCCCATGCGCACTTTGTTTAATCCTGATCTGCGTAAGTCATTAAAGCCTTCCGCCAAGGCGCATTCCGCCAGCTGATCGGTATTACCCCCGTTGAGTATCAGGGTGCGCATCTTGTCGGTCAGTGTCAGCACCTGATAAACACCGACTCGGCCCTTGTAACCATTGGTGCAGTACTCGCAGCCTACCGCACTGAATATTTTAAGGTCGTGCAACTCTTCTTGTTTAAAGCCGGCGGACAGGAGGACTTTGTCGGGAAAGTCGGCGGGGACTTTGCAATGTTCGCACAAGCGTCGTCCCAAGCGTTGCGCCATAATTAAATTGACCGCTGCAACGATATTGAAGGCCGGGATGCCCATTTGCAGGAGGCGGTTTAAGGTTTGCGGCGCATCGTTAGTATGCAAGGTGGATAACACCAAATGGCCTGTTTGCGCGGCTTTGACGGCGATTTCAGCGGTTTCCAAGTCACGGATCTCGCCCACCATGATAATGTCGGGATCTTGCCGTAAAAAGGCGCGTAAGGCGCTGGCAAAGGTCAGTCCGGCTTTAGGATTCATATTGACCTGATTGATGCCTTCCACGGTGATTTCAACAGGGTCTTCGGCGGTGGAAATATTCCGCTCCATGGTGTTGAGAATATTTAAACCGGTATAGAGCGTAACCGTTTTACCGCTACCCGTTGGCCCTGTTACCAGCACTAAACCGTAAGGCTTGTTAATCGCCTCAAGGAAAATCCGTTGTTGTTCCGGTTCAAAGCCCAGTTTTTCGATACCCAACTGAGCGCTGGTAGGGTCCAAAATACGCAGTACGACTTTTTCCCCGAACAGGGTAGGGCAGGTGTTTACCCGGAAATCGATGGCGCGATTCTTGGATAAGGTCATTTTGATGCGGCCGTCCTGTGGAACCCGGCGCTCGGCAATATCCATTTTAGACATGACCTTGATGCGGGAGACGAGTCTGTTGGCGATGCTGGCGGGTGGCGCGGCGACCTGACGGAGTATGCCGTCCGATCTATAGCGGATGCGGAAAGTTTTTTCGTAGGGTTCCATGTGTATATCGGATACCCCTTGTTTTATCGAGTCCAGCAGTATTTTGTTGACGTAGCGGACAATGGGCGCGTCATCAATATCCGAGTTAACATCGACTTTAGCGGTATCTTCTTCGCCGCCGGTGATTTCCAGATTGTCCAGGTCCTCATCAAGCATATCAGTCATCGATGTATCGGCGGCCTCTAAGGAGGCTTCGATAGCTTTGATCAGTTTGTCTTCTTCAACCAGGATGGCTTCGGGGTTAAGCCGGCTGTGAAATTTGATGTCATCCAGGGCGCGAAAATCGGTTGGATCCGATACCGCAACAAACAGCGTTTTACCCCTGACGAACAGCGGCAGCGCATGGCATTTGCGGATCAGTTTTTCACTGACCAGGTTGATAGGCAGTCGACGGAAGTCAATGGCATCCAGGTCGAAAAAAGGTATGCCGAATTCTTGCGAGGCTTGGGATGCCAAGGCTTTGCCGCTAATCAGCTGATGGGTAACAAGATAGGGTATTAACGGGATCTTGTTTTTTTGTGCTTCCTGACTATGGATTTGCGCATCGTTCTCGGTTAGCAAGCCTTTTTCAATCAAGCACCGGGTAAGGCCGCTAAATTGTAAATTTGTTGATGCGGTAGTCATAGGTATGATGAATGCTTTGTCGGATGTTTAAACAAATATAGATGAAAAAGAGGGAGGGTACAAGGCGAAAGGCTAAGGGCTAAAGGGGGATTTCCTTTGCCTTTAGCCTTTCGCCTGCTTTTCTTATAAAGCCTGTATTTTACGTTGCTGTTCTTCGAGATTGTTAAGCATGGAGCGTAAATCGGCCAGCTTGGTTTTTTCTTTATCGATGACTTCCGGCGGCGCTTTATCGACAAACGTGGGATTATTTAACTTGCCTTCGACTCTGGGCAGGTCATTATGGATTTTTTGTATTTCCTTTTCCAGTCGCGCCAGCTCCGCTTCCTTGTCGATTAAGCCGGCCATTGGAATCAGGATTTTCATTTCGCCGACTAAGGCCATCGCCGATTCCGGTGCGGTTTCAGTACTGCTTAACCAGACTATCGATTCCAGCTTAGCCATTTTTCGCAAATAAATCTGGTTGCTGTTTAAGCTTTGTTGGTCAGCATACGAGCCGTTTTGAAGGAATACCGGCAGCGGTTTGCCGGGGGCGATGTTCATTTCGCCGCGAATACGGCGCACGCCTAGAATAAAGTTCATCACCCAGTTGGTTTCGGTGATGGCTTTGTTGTCGATTTGCGCTTCATCGGCAACCGGGTAAGGTTGCAACATGATAGTGTCTGGTGCGGCATAACCCGCCAACGGCGCGACCCGCTGCCAGATTTCTTCGGTGATAAACGGCATGATCGGATGCGCCAAACGTAAAATCGACTCCAAAACCGTCAGTAGGGTTTTACGTGTGCCGCGTTGCGCCGTTGCATCGCCGGAGTGCAGGGATATTTTCGCCAGCTCCAGATACCAGTCGCAGTACTCATTCCAGGTAAACTCATAAATGGCTTGCGCTGCCAAGTCGAATCGGTAGTTTTCGATGGCGTTGCTGGTGACCGCCGTTACCTGATGCAGACGGGAAGTCAGCCAGCGATCCACTTGGCTATAGTGGCAAGGCGCATCGGATAAACCGTTATCCTGTTCTTCAGTATTCATCAGCACGTAACGCGCCGCGTTCCAAAGCTTGTTGCAGAAATTGCGATAACCTTCGGTGCGGGCAAGGTCAAAACGAATATCGCGGCCGGTGGACGCTAAGGACGCAAAGGTAAAACGCAGCGCATCGGTACCGTAAGACTGGATGCCGTTGGGGAAATGTTTACGCGTATCCTGCTCGATTTTTTTAGCCAAATGCGGCTGCATCATGCCGGAAATACGTTTTGCAACCAGCGCTTCCAGTTCTATGCCGTCGATAATGTCAATCGGGTCGAGCACGTTGCCTTTGGATTTGGACATCTTTTGCCCTTCGGCATCCCTTACCAGGCCGTGGATGTAGACTTCTTTAAACGGCACTTCGCCCTGGAATTTCAGCCCCATCATAATCATCCGCGCCACCCAGAAGAAAATGATGTCGAAGCCGGTTACCAGCACGCTGGTCGGGTAATGTTTGGCTAATTCCGGGGTTTGCTCCGGCCAGCCCAGCGTGGAAAAAGGCCACAGCGCCGATGAAAACCAGGTATCCAGTACATCTTCATCCTGCCTAAGCTCATAGTCGGCAGGCAGGTTGTGCTTGGCGCGGATGTCCTGTTCGGAGCTGCCGACGTAAACATTGCCCACATCGTCGTACCAGGCCGGGATGCGGTGTCCCCACCAGATTTGCCGCGAGATGCACCAGTCCTGAATATTGCGCATCCATTCGAAATAGGTGTTTTTCCAGTTGTCGGGCACAAACTTGATGTCGCCGTTCTCGACAGCGGCAATCGCAGGTTCGGCCAGCGGCGCGACCTTGACATACCATTGGTCGGTCAACAGCGGTTCGATCACGCTGTTGGTGCGGTCGCCGCGCGGCACCATCAACTTGTGGTCGGCGATTTTTTCCAGCAAGCCTGCCGCATCGAGATCGGCGACGATTTGCTTGCGGGCTTCAAAGCGATCCAGGCCGCAGTATTTGGCTGGAATCAGGTCGTTTTCGCCTTCATCGTTGCCGCGTATCGCTGCGTCAACGGTAAACAGGTTAATCAAGCCGCCATGCGGCAAATCCTGGATAACCGAGTTATGGCGGTGGCGCGACCAGACCTCGTAATCGTTAAAATCGTGGGCCGGGGTGATCTTGACGCAGCCAGTGCCGAATTCAGGGTCGACATATTCATCGGCAATAATCGGAATCCGGCGGCCGGTTAGCGGCAGCACCACGAACTCACCGAGCAGGTGTTTGTAGCGCTCGTCACTCGGATGTATCGCCACCGCCGCATCGCCGAGCATGGTTTCAGGGCGGGTTGTAGCGACGATCAAATGGCCCTGGCCGTTCGACAACGGATAACGCAAATGCCACATCGAGCCGTTTTCTTCTTCCGACAACACTTCCAGATCGGAAACCGCGGTATGCAAAACCGGATCCCAGTTGACCAAGCGTTTGCCGCGATAAATCAGGCCTTCTTCATAAAGCCGAATAAACACTTCCTGCACCGCATCGGACATACCTTCGTCCATCGTGAACCGCTCTTTGTCCCAGTCCAGCGAAGAGCCCATGCGCCGTAATTGGCGAGTAATCGTGCCGCCCGATTCCTCTTTCCATTGCCAGACTTTTTCCAGGAATTGTTCGCGGCCGAGATCGTGACGGGTCTTGCCTTCGGCGTTACACAAACGCTCCACCACCATTTGCGTGGCGATGCCTGCATGGTCTGTACCCGGCTGCCATAAAGTGCTGTAGCCTTTCATGCGGTGGTAGCGGGTCAGCGCATCCATGATGGTGTCCTGAAACGCATGGCCCATGTGCAGGCTGCCGGTGACATTGGGCGGCGGAATCATGATGCAATAGGATTCACCTTCCGACTTGGGCGCAAAATAGCCTTTTTCTTCCCAGATTTGATACCAGCGTTGTTCGATTGAATGCGGGGCGTATGTTTTTTCCATGGATGCGTTATTGTTTTCGTGAAAAATTAGGTATTAAGGTTGGGAATATGGCTGGTGGACAAGTTGTTATGCAGCATGTTTGCTTTGTGCGATTAGGCTACTGATAATTTGTACCGTCCTATCGGACTTAAATAATTCCCCCAAAAAATGCTTAAACTCTTGTTCGTTTTTTACTGTGTCGCCAAAAAAATCTTCAGTCAGATACACTGGATATAAGTCAACAGGCTGCCTTATGGTCAGTAAAACATATTCGTACCCATTTAAAGCGGGTGCTTTTAGAGTAAATCGAATGGATAACTGTCCATCAGGAGTAGGGTATGCAGTTACTTCTGCTTCAATAAGGTTTGATGTCTTCGCGCCTAATTTTGCAGCCTGTTCACGGAGTATGAGTAAAGGCGCTTTTACAGTCGGCTCACCGGTAAGATCAGGCCATAAATCGTCATTTGAATCGGTCATGTTAGTCTCCAAAAAAAATTAACAGGTTAGTTGGAACAGAATAGGCAAATGGTCTGAAATTTTTTTATCTGGAATGCCATTTTTATTTAATAGCGATAATTCGCCAACCCTGTCTATGATTTTTAATGTGTCGTTTTGAAACATTGGTAATACATCGGGTCTTAGCAATACTTGATCGAACATATGCCAAAAGTAGGTGACAAGCTCACTCTATGGGTAATAATAGCTACCGGGCGGCCCATTTGACGCATCACCTAGCAAGCTCCACATCGGATTGTAGAAAAAAGGAAAGCTCCGGGTATTGACCGTCCTCTTTTGTTTCTCGGCAATTTTCCTGACCATCGTAGCATTAAAGCCGTTAGCTGTGATCAGCCCCGTTTCAAAAGGGTTCATATTCAGGTCACCCACCAATACGGTACGTTTATGGCCTATTTTGTCTTCCATCCTGATGATGTCTCTGGATATTTCTGTTATTTCGAATGCTAGGCTCTCACTTGATTGATGGCATCTACTGGGAAGATGCGCAACGACCAATAATAAATCGCAAGTCGTAGACGGTTTCAGGTGTCGAATCGTAAGGTGATTGGAATGAAACTGTGGCTCTATCTGCGCTTGAGCGAACTTTGAGAAAATATCAATTCTCTCGCACGTCTCTGTGTTGCAATGAAAATCCGCAGTTTTTGATATGTTGAGTTCACACAGTACGTCAGCGATCCCCAGAGTGTTTTCGGCAAGCATCAAAACATCAATATTAAACTCGCGCACCAAACTGGACAATATATCCAGTCGCTTCGTTTGCCTCATATTCCAAAATAGAAAGGTAATCACTTAGAGATCATCAAAATGTTTCTTTAAGGTCGGTCAATAAATAATTTGAATCTTCATTTTCCATATCCCGCATTGCCGTGGCGACAGAAAAATTGTTCCATGTTCTGGTTGTTTCTATTTCCGATTTAAGATGTTCAATAAAATCTAAGGCTTCCAACTGTTTTGACTCGGACAATGAGGCGGCTGCCGCTAATATTTTTTCCGATAAATTCATATCTGTCTCCGGTTAAACCTAAAAAGTTGGTTGGATTAGCGATAGTATAAAACAACATTTGCGCCTACCAATCTTTATGCGTAGTGATCTTCATGCCTGACTGTTGATACTGCCGGTAGCGGTTCCTGCCCGCTTCCTTGGTCGTTTCGCTGTTATCCAGTATTTCAAGGACGCGCTCGGTTTGCGGGCCGATGTCAGGATAGCGTGAAGACAGGTTGAACAGGACTTTTTGCCAGTGTTCGGGCGCATCCGGCGAACCGATCAGGATAACTTTTTCTATATCCGGCAGTTCGCCGGTATATATCTGGTGCGGAATAAAACTGCCCGCCCTGAAAGTCCAGAGCAGGTCGTCTATGATTCGGCTTTGTTCGGCGTCATCGGTCAGCACGTAACAAAAGCTGCCGCTACGATAGGCCTTCTCGATCAGTTTGCAGGCGAACAGATACCTGTCCTGTAGCGATTCCGTCGGCAGTATGTAAAAGCTGACTTCAGCCACTTATGTTCTGGGTACCCGCCCGGCTAATCAGGTATTGCATTAATAATGAAACAGGGCGGCCGGTCGCGCCTTTGGTCGGGCCGGTGCGCCAAGCGGTGGCGGCGATGTCCAGATGCGCCCAGCGGAACTTTTCGGCAAATCGCGCCAGAAAACAAGCTGCGGTAATGGTGCCCGCGTCTTTGCCGCCGGAATTGCTCATATCGGCGAAATTGGATTTAAGCAGTTCCTGGTATTCTTCCCAGAGCGGCAAACGCCAGGCGCTGTCGTTGGCTATCTCGCCGGCCGCGACCAGCTCGTTGCACAAGGCGTCGTCATTGCCGAGCACGCCCATGGCTACGCGGCCTAAAGCGACGCCAACCGCGCCGGTCAGGGTGGCCATGTCTATTACCACCTCGGGGTTGTAGCGTTCCGCATAGGTTAAGGCGTCGCACAGCAGCAAGCGGCCCTCGGCGTCGGTATTCACTATTTCAATGGTTTTGCCGGACATGCTGGTCACAATATCGCCCGGTTTGTTGGCATCGCCATCGGGCATGTTTTCCGATGACGGAATCAGGCCGACAATGTTCAGCGGCAGTTGCAGTTGCGCTACGGCGAGCAAGGCGCCCAGGACAGTCGCGCCGCCGCACATGTCGTATTTCATTTCCTCCATGCCGGCGGCCTGTTTTAATGAAATGCCGCCCGCATCGAAGGTCAGGCCTTTGCCGATTAGTACAATAGGTTTGGCGTTTTTATCGCCGCATTGATAGCTCAGGGTGATTAATTTTGCCGGTTGGCGGCTGCCGCGCGAGACCGACAAAAAAGAGCCCATGCCCAGTTTCGCCATGTCCGATTCTTCCAGTATTTTCACGTCCAGGGCGGCGTATTTTTTGCTCAGCGCTATCGCCTGTTCGGCAAGATAGGTCGGCGTACAGATATTGCCCGGCAAATCGGCCAGAAGTTTGGTTAAATCCATCGCTTCGGCAATGGCCTTGCCTTGCAGTAAGCCAGAATCTGCTAAAGCGCGTTCGCTTTCCGGCGCGGCAATGGCGATTTTTTGCAGTTGGCTTTCGGTTTCTTTATCGGACTTAGTATGCGTGTATTGGTAAGCGGCATCGTTAAAGACCTCAATGATATGCCGTGACTTCCATTGCCAGTCGCGGTCTGTCACCTCGCATTCCGCGAGACAGCAGACCACCGATTTGATTTGCGGCTTTTTCAGGCTGTTGACGGCGGCCAGCAAGGCTTTCTTGTAGTTCTTACCGGATAAAGGCTTGTTCTCGCCCAGACCGACCAGCAAAATGCGTTCGATCTTGCTGCCTGGAACTGCATTGATTAATACGGTCTCGCCGTTTTTTCCACTGAGGTCGCCGCGGTTGACGATGTTGTTAATCAGCCCGTTGGTGCTGTTGTTAAGGGCGGTTGCCGACGGACTGAGCTGTTGGTCTTGATAAACGCCGACAATAACACAATCGCATTGCAGTTCTTCTAGTGGCGCGGTTTCTATTGAATAGTCCATGACTTAACTCGGTTATTTGTTGAATAGGACAATATCTTGAGCGGACCGGAAAATAGGTCGCTACAAGATGGGTGGTTTAGCTGGGATTATACAACACACAGTCGCTTTTGATAGGGGAGACAAGGCTGGCGGAAGATTTAAACAGATTAACTCACCACGAAGATACGAAGATACGAAATTTTTACTCAAGCCTCTTTGGAAGTGTGTTGATCTTTTTAAAGATAAAACGTTGAACGTTCTCTTACGACCCTTTCCGTCATGAATGTGTATTTTTGATTGTGATAACGGCGGAGTCAATGGCGTTGCGCGGCTATCGCGCAGTGTTCTTGTTGACTGCCGTAGTGGGTTATTCATGCACGGCTTTAAGCATCAGGAATATTGAAAAGCCTGAAACGAACGATGTAGCAGAAAAGGCCAAGGCGGATTCGACTCCCAAGCTCCAGCGCTCGTCGTTATACACAAGTATCTGCGGGACGCCGTCGTTCTGGCAGGGATGCCGGAACCCAGGCACAGGGAGGTGACGCTTCGTGTTACTCAAGTACCTGTAGAGTCACCAAGTTACCGTCCATGCCGGTATGACGACTCTGAAACACATTGGTGTATAACGACGAGAGCCCCAGTTTGTCTTGGTTTCCAAGAAGGGTAAACTGTGCGTCAAACGAAAAATAGGAGGTGAGCTCATGACTGCCATTACGTTCGATACTCATAAATTTGTTCGTACGCTCAAGGATGCCGGTGTACCGGAAAGCCAAGCCGAGGCTTTCTCGGAAGCGTTTAAAGAAGCGCAGGGCGAAGCCGATCTGGCAACTAAACGCGATATTGATGGTTTAAGGCGCGACATTGATGTTTTGCGTCATGATATGGATTCGCGTTTTATTCAAACGGAGCAGCGATTGGTCATTAAATTAGCCGGTCTTATGGCGCTTTCCATTGGCGTTGTTGCCGCTTTGGTTAAGCTGCTTTGAGCGCGTAGGATGGGTAGAGCGCAGTGAAACCCCTCGCCTAACCGCATAATAAAGCTTTTGATGGGTTTCGCTCACGCTCTACCCATCCTACTACTGGCCGCAAGCTGGTAACGGCCGGTTTCAACTAAAAAATCAAAACGCTTTGATAGCGGCTTAGTTTTTACTTGGCTTTTTCTTCGTGTTCTTCGTGCCTTCGTGGTGAAAATTTTTTAGCTATTCCGGGTGACCTCTTGGCCTTGCACAGCCAACAGACCGGAACGCCCCTCTATTTCTGACATAACCAATTCATGACGTGGCAGCGTAGCCGTATCAATATCTGCGACATAATCGGCCAGCGTACCGATGTCGTCTTCGGCTTTTTGCCACAGTCGCAGCAGTTTTTCCATGACCGGCAGCAGTTTCATGCCTTCCAGTTCCGCATGCAAGGTATAGACATGGCCTTCCGGCGCGGGCTTGCGACTGGCGGCGAATACCGCTTCATGCACGTTGGCTTCGGTGATGCCGTTGCAGCCGAGCAGTTCGTCCAGCGTCGGCAGGGTGGTGGGGATTTGCGGGCATCGGAAGGTCTCGCCTTCCATATGCGGGATAAACGGAGATTGGCCGCGGCAGTCGCTGGCATAACGAAAACCCAGTTGCTGTTCCAGTTGCAGCGTGTGTTTGTTCAACTGCCAGCCGGCCGCACCGTGTACTGATGGCGGATGGCCGAAAATGTCCTGAAATGAATCGATGGCTGCCTGTATTTCTTTTTGCGTCCATGCTGCATCGCGGTTGGCGACCTTATCCTGCCAGCGGATGTGGTCGTAGCAATGCACGCCCACTTCATGTCCGGCCTTTTCAACTTGCCGCATGATGTCGCGTCCCCTCCTGCCGATATGCGGGCCGGGAAGCAAGGTGCCGTAGAGCAGGGTTTTCAGCCCGTAGTGGCTGAGCACCGAGGTGCGCTGAACTTTGCTGAAAAAGCCGGGTCTGAATATTCGGCGCAGCGCCCGACCGGTATGGTCGGGGCCGAAGCTGAACAGGAATGTGGCCTTTACGCCGTAGCGTTGATACAGCTCCAGCAACGCGGGTACGCCTTCCAGCGTACCGCGCAGTGTATCCACATCGACTTTCAGCGCGATTTTCATAAGGTTGGGTCTTGATCGATCAGTTCCCTTGCGGCAGCAACCTCATGGCTGTAGGCGTCGAAAATTTTGCGCAAGGCGTCTTCCACGCTGACTTCAGGTTTCCAGCCCAAGTCATCCATGGTGTTGCCGATCCAGGGCACTCGAGTTTTAACGTCCTGATAGCCTTTGCCGTAGTACTCGTTGGCGCTGGTATCGATTAATTCGACTTTGGCGGCCAGGTCCTTATATTCCGGATGTTCCTTGGCGATTTTCAGCATCAGCTCGGCCAGTTCCCTGATCGACAAGTCGTTGACCGGGTTGCCGATATTGTAAATATTGCCGGTTGCCTTGCCGCCTTCATTTTTGATGATGCGCACCAAGGCGTCGATACCATCGCTGACAAAGGTAAAGCTGCGGCGTTGCAGTCCGCCATCGACCAGTTTGATGGATTCGCCGCGGGCGATATGGCCCAGGAACTGGGTGACTACCCGCGAGCTGCCTTCTTTTGGCGTATGGATGCTGTCGAGGCCTGGGCCTATCCAGTTAAAAGGTCTGAACAGCGTGTAATCGAAACCTTGTTCCTGACCGTAAGCGCAGATAACCCGATCCAGCAATTGCTTGGAGCAGGAGTAAATCCAGCGCGGTTTGTTCAGCGGGCCCAAGACCAGTTCGGATTCGTAAGGATGGAATTCATCATCCTTGCACATGCCGTAAACTTCCGAGGTCGAAGGAAACAGCACGCGTTTTCTGTATTTAACGCAGGCGCGGATAATCGGCAGGTTCGCCTCGAAATCCAGCTCGAATACCGCCAGCGGGTGGGTCACGTAAGTGGCGGGCGTGGCGATCGCAACCAGCGGCAGAATCACGTCGCATTTTTTAATGTGATATTCCATCCACTCATGATTGATGGTGATGTCGCCTTCAAAAAAATGGAAGCGTTCATGGTCGCGGAATGCTTCAACACGGTTGGATTGCATGTCCATACCGTAGACATGCCAATCGGTGGTTTCGAGTATGCGTTTCGAAAGATGATGGCCGATAAAACCATTGACACCCAGTATGAGTACGTTCATAAGTTCCTAGTTGGTTAGATTAAAAATTGTCAGTCGTTTAGCAATAACAGTTCATCACCGGTCATGGCTTTGAAAGCGGAATGATCCAGCGCTATGCCGTCACAGCTAAGTTGTTCAATACGGAAGCGTTTGTTATCGGCGCAGTCGGCGTAAAAATGACCGTCCTCCCAATAGATGCAAACTTTGCCCGAATGCACGGCGGTTTCGCCGCTGTAATGACTGCCGAGCAGGAAAAAACGCCTGCCGCTACTGTCGAAGAATGCGCCCGGATAAGGCGGCGCCACGGCCCTGACCAGATTATGGATCATCCAGGCCGATTGATTCCAGTCGATGCGGCCGTCCTCCGGCTTGCGGCCGCCGAAATAACTGCCTTGGCTGAGATCCAAGGGTTTGGGTTCTATGTTGCCGGTCAGCAGCAACGGCAAGCAGCGATCCAACAGCGTTTTTGCGGCCGGCGTAAGTTTCAAAAAAACATCGTGTGCCGTATCGTTGGGCAAAATGGCGACGGCTTGCCGGTCGATCAGCGAACCTGCATCGGGCTTTGCCACCATTTGATGGAGGCTGACGCCGGTTGTCGTTTCGCCATGCAAAACCGCCCAATTGACAGGCGCGCGGCCCCGGTATTTAGGCAGTAGCGAACCGTGCAGGTTGTAAGCGCCTCGGGGCGGGATCGCCAGCAGTTCGGGGCTTAGCATGTGCCGGTAATAAAAGGAAAAAAACCATTGCGGTTCAAGGTCGGCAATGTGTTTGATGACGTCCGCCCGATTCGGATTGTCCGGCGTTATCACCGGAATCCGATGCCTGTTTGCCAGTTCGGCAACGCTGCCGAACCAGATATTTTCCTCGGGATCATCATGGTGGGTGACCACCAGTTTAATATCGACCCCGGCTTGCAGCAGGCTCTCTATGCCGGTCACGCCAATGTCGTGGTAGGCAAAAACAACGGCTGACATTTTCATCAAGACTTGTCGCTCTTGGCATTATCCAGTACAGCCTTGATCAGATAACGTGGGCGCGACCGGGTCTGCGAATATATCCGGCCAATGTATTCGCCTAACAGGCCGATACCGAATAACAGCATGCCGATCAAAAAGAACACAATGGCGAACAGTGTAAACACGCCCTCCGCTTCCGGTCCAACTGTCAGCCTGCGCCAGCCCAGATAACAGACAAAGAGCAACGACAGTATGGAGACGCCGATGCCGAGCAAAGAAAACGCCTGCAAGGGGGCAATGGAAAATCCTGTCATCAAGTCGAAATTAAGATGGATCAGCTTGAACAGCGAATATTTCGATTCCCCGGCCGCGCGTTCTTCGTGGTCAATAACGATTTCAGTCGGATTTCCGGCATAAAGATAGGCCAACGCCGGTATAAAAGTATTGGTTTCAGTGGTGGCCAAAACCGCATCGATAATATCGCGGTGATAACCGCGCATCATGCAGCCCTGATCGGTAATATGAATGCGGGTGATTTTTTCGCGTAAGCGATTCATCGCCAATGAGGCCCAATGCCGCCAGCGGCTATCTTTACGTTCCCGACGGATAGTGCCGACATAATCGTAACCGGCATCCATTTGCAGCAGCAGGTTGGGGATTTCTTCCGGGGGATTTTGCAGGTCGGCATCGAGGGTCAGGATATAGTTCCCTTTGGCGCGTTCAAAACCGGCAATCAGCGCCGCATGCTGTCCGGCGTTGGCGCGCAGAAAGACTACGCGGGTGGTATCGGGGTAACGTTGAAACTGCTTGCGGAGTAAGGCGGCCGATTGGTCGCGGCTGCCGTCATCGACAAAAATGACTTCGTAGCGGTGCTTAAGGTTTTCCAGGACGGGGTAGAGCCGTTCAAACAGCAGCGATAAAACGGCTTCTTCGTTATAGACGGGGATAACGATGGATACGTCCGGGGTTTCAAAATTGTGGGTCATTAAATTAGGGATATGATTTTAAGTTTGGTTAGTGGATATTAAGGCGTGATTCTATTTTCATACAAATCAGCAATTGGAAAACAAAGATCATAATCGTTCCATTCCAAATCTCCCTCATTGATCTCGAACTTTGAAAACTCTTTGGCATCCAAATATTTTGTGATTAAGGGGTTAAGCGACGATGACAAAAAAGGCAAAAAATCGACTACTTGCCTGGATTGGTCGTTAAATAACAATTCCAGTTTATAGTCATCTAGTTGTTTAACCTTTTCTACGGTAATCACTTGCTCGTTTGTAATCATGCAATCCTCCTGTTTATATTTTCACAGGCAATTTGTTTGTGATACACAAAATAATCGATCCATTTTTGTACTATTTCAGCGGCATAGGCTTCTACAAATTGCTTAAAGTCATTCAATGTAGCGGGTTGCAAAGGCTTTCTGCCCTTAACAGGCTTGAGGCGAATTTCTTTTATCTTGCCATTTTCAATTATTATCTCTGCTTTCGATTCATTCCCCTGATATTTACCGTGGACATGAATAGGTTCATGTTCATTGCTATAAAACAGAATCATGATTCCAAGATAGGTGTAAATTTTAGGCATCTACGTTATACAGTTGGGTGAATCTTTATTCAAGGGAACGCAGAGCATGCATGGCTTAATTAATAAGAGCCATTCAGCAATGAAAGCACTGCCGAGCAGACCCGGTCAACGTCATTCTCTTCCATGCCGGGAAATAGCGGCAGCGTTAAGGTTTGCTCGCCGATTCTTTCGGCATTGGGAAAATCGCCGGGCCGGTAGCCGTATTGACGATAAAGCGAAAACAGATGCATAGCCGGGTAATGGATGCCCGCTGCAATGTCTTGCTGTTTGAGCGCATCGAGAGCCTGATTGCGGTTCAGGCCTAGCTGCTCCCAATCGAGCAGGATACAGAACATATGCCAGCTGTGGCCTTCCGCATCGGCAGGCAACACCAGCGCCTCATGGGCCGGAAGTTGCTGCAAATAACGCTGAACCAGCGTCCGGCGTTTTCGGTTAAAACCGTCCAGTTTGTTCAATTGCACTAAGCCTAAGGCCGCGCCGACATCCGGCATATTCATTTTGCCGCCCCAGGCAGCTACATCCATGCCGCCTTGCGCGTCTCTTTCGATGCCGTGAAAACGAATGCCTTCGATTTTTTTCAGTAAAACCGGATCAGTGATGGCAAGCGCACCGCCTTCAATGGTGGTCATGTTCTTATTGGGATGAAAACTGAAGCAGACCGGATTGCCGGAACTGCCGATCTGGCGGCCTTTATATTGAGTGCCGATCGCCTGGGCGGCGTCTTCAAGCACCAGCAGATTATGCTGCTCGGCCAGCTGATAAATAGGATCCATATCGACAGCGCGCCCGGCAAAATGCACCGGTATAACGGCTTTGGTGTTGGGCGTGATCGCCGCTGCAACCGCAGCAGCATCGATATTGCGGGAGACCAAATCGACATCGACGAATTTAGGCGTCGCGCCGCAGCGAACGATGATATTGGCGCTGGCGACAAAACTCATCGCAGGGACGATAACTTCGTCGCCCGGTCCTATTCCGTAAGCCAGCAACACGGCTTCCAGCGCACTGGTGCCGGAATTGAACACCCGAAGCTGGACATCGCCGCCGATATAATCGGCCAATGCGCTTTCAAAAGCGGCAACCTTGGGGCCGGTTGCCAGCCAGCCTGATTGCAGCACTTCCTTGATGGCTTCAAATTCTTCTGTATCGAGCGTGGGGCGAGTGAATGGCAGCATCTTAACTCCTCGCTAAAACGTAAACGCCGAGCAGGACGATGCCCATCCCGATCAGACGGGCAGGGTTCATGGACTCGCCGAACAATTGCCACGCGAAAATCGCATTGACGACATAGCCCATCGACAGCATCGGATAGGCGATACTGACATCGACCCTGGACAGCGCCAATATCCAGACGACGACGCTGATGCCGTAGCAAAACAAACCTATCCACAGAAAAGGTTCAAACGCCAACTTCAAAAACGCCGTAGAGGATGAGGAAAAGTTCAGGCCGATAGCGCCCATTTCCCGAACGCTGGCTTTAAGCGCCAATTGCGCGATTGCATTCAGCAAGACGCCGGTCAGGATAATGCTGAAACTAACAATATTCATCGGCGAGCCACCGCGATATAGCGGGAATTTTCATAGATTACTTGCATGGGGACTTTTTGTTGTTGCCATTGAGCATAGGTTGTTTGCGGCAATACGCTGATTGCCTGTTCTGAGTTTAGCCATATAGGCAGAAAATTCGCTTCATTTAGCCATTTTTGCGGCTCCTGGTTAATTCCGAATTCAAGTTCGCCGGTAAAGTCGACCAAGTTAATGGTTCTACCCAAATAGTAAGGCAACGATTGATCGTAGCGCTTAACATCATAAATCTCCACGATGTCCTTGCCGCTTTTGGCAATATAAGATTGAATCGCTTCCGCCATCGCTTTGCTGGAACGTAATTCGCTGATACTTTGATAACCCCATGAAAGCATTTGTACGCCAAGCAAGGCGCAGAGGGCGAAAATGGAGATAGCCAGGTTTCTTTGGCGCTTTAACAGCTGTGTGGCAATACCGGCCACGCCAGTCAAAACAGCCGTTGCAATAATCCACGGACGGAACAGCGGAAGGTGCGTAGCTAACCTGCCAAGCTTGGCGGTATTATCGGCTTGCCAGATAAAGAAAATGAATATAACGCCGGCAAGTACGATAGCGATAATGCCGTCGGCTATAAAATGTTTGCGCCTTGACATATTCTCGCCGACTAACAGCGCCAGCGCCGGGAACATCGGTAAAATGTAGGCCGGTAACTTGGAATGCGAAATTGAAAAAAAGAAAAATACAAAGATCGCATACACCCAAAGCAACCGTGAAGCTTCAAATTTTCCGGCCTCAGCCCGCCAGGAAAAAGGCGGTTTAATCAAGCCGTTTAATGCCGAGAATAGCCAAGGCATCGCCCCTATTGCAAAGACCGCGAAGAAATACCAGTTGGACTTGGTGCGCCCGTGAACATCGCTGGTAAAACGCTCGAAATGCTCATGAATGAAAAAGAAATGCGGGAACTCGGGGTTTGCATAACTGACGGCAACAAACCACGGTGCGGCTATCAATAAATAGACCAGTAAGCCTTTACCCAGATGTAAATGACGCCACAAGGCCCAGTCGCGCTGCCAGAGGCTGTATAGAACCAGCGCGCCGCCGGGAAGCACCAGGCCGATCAGGCCTTTGCTCAGCGTAGCTCCGGCAAGCGCGGCCCAGGCCAGCAGCATCCAGTTGCGTTCCTGTGTCGGCAGATGCCGTACTGACTGGGCCAGCGCCAGCGCGCCGACCGCGATGATCAGCAGTGCGCTGACGCCCATATCCAGGCTGTTGGCGTGTCCCAGTCCGGCATAAAGAACCGTGCTGATTAAAAACAGGAATGCGAAATAACCGGCGCTAGCTCCGTAAAGTCGCCGGCCTACAAAACCGACCCATAAGGCGCCGATAAAGCCGAGGCCTGAACACCACACCCTGGCGGCGGCATTGGTTTCGCCCAATAAGGCCATGCTGATGGCGGAACCCCAATATTGCAATGGCGGCTTTTCAAAATATTTGTATCCGTTGAGGCGAGGTGTAATCCAATTGCCGGAATTGAGCATTTCCCTGGCGATTTCGGCGTAGCGCCCTTCATCCGGGTCGATCAGGTCACGGTAACCCAGTAATAGAAACCATATAAATCCGGCAATAACTATTACAATTCCCTTAATCCAGCATTGACGCAAAGACACTGGTGTCATGTTTTTGGAGATCCTTTAAAAATTGCCAGCTTTAGTAAAATGCCGACAATGATAATACAATTCAGCGCCTAAAACACCGGTCGGTAAAATAAACAATTAAAAAACAAAGGTAATCAGGGCGTTGTTATTTGATTTCGGAGGAGGCTATAAATTTCTTAAAGTATGCCGCTCAAGTGTAATGCGCTACTTCCAATGGCGCTGTTTCTATAAAATAGTTCATAATTTACCTACTCAAAGTAGAGGTCGATGTTTGGAGCCTTTTACTTTCGCTGTATAACAACACACACGTTTTTGATGGGGGAGACACGCTTGGAAGCCAATTGGACTAAAGGCTATAACATGGGACGGCGTAAGTTAATTACCGTTCTGGACAAAATGGTGGCATTGGATTTGTTAAGGACGCTGTTGGCGGTTTGGTCGGTAATTGTCGTTATTATTGTTAGCCGGCAATTTATCAGGATTCTTGACAGGGCTGTCGAAGGCCAGGTATCCAATCAAACCTTGCTGACTGTGCTGGGCTTGAAAACCATTATTGCCAGCGCCGCTTTTTTACCGGCAGCCTTATTTATGGCGGTATTGATGGTTTTGGGCAGAATGTACAGGGATCAGGAAATGTCGGCAGTGGCTTCAGCCGGAGGCGGTGCAGGAACGGTCTATCGCGCTATATTTTTGCTGATTTTTCCATTAAGCGTGTTGTCGGCAGGTTTGTCATTTTATGTCTCGCCCTGGGCGGAAGCGACGATGGAGCAGATGATGCACCAAGATAAGGAATCGGCCGATCTCAGAGGCATTGCCGCCGGAAAGTTTAGCGAATACAGCCAGGGGGATCTGGTTTTTTATGTGGAAAAGATCGATGACGATAAAACTATGCACGATGTCTTTGTGCAACACCGGCAGGGAGCGCGCTTGGCGATTATTAATGCCGAAGCGGGTAGGTTGAGGGATTTGCCTGACGGGCGCTATATCGTTTTGGAAAATGGCGAGCGCGTACAGGGACAGCCTGGAGCGGTAAATTACGTGCTTGAACAGTTCTCCGAATACGCGGTGAGAATGGAGACCAAAGAATCGGCCGCAAAATTCGAAAAGGAGTCGGTCGCCAGTTCTACCTTGGCAAGTTCCGGTGAAATAACCGATATTGCCGAACTGCAGCGCCGGTTTTCTATTCCTATGGGCATACTGCTGCTTAGTTTTATTGCTGTGCCGTTGGCGCAAATGTCGCCTCGAGGCGGTGTTTACGGGAATATGCTGGTCGGCTTTTTAATCTATTTCAGCTACGGCAATCTTATTCGTGTCAGCCAGAGTTGGGTCATGAATCAAACTATTCCCGCGTGGCTGGGCATGTTGGGCGTTAATGTGCTATTGCTGCTGATAGGCGGAATTTTATTGGCAAGATTATACGGATGGCAATGGCTGGCTGATAAAGTTAGGGAAAAGGTGCGCAAGTGAATGTATTAACAGGCTACATAGTCAGGGAAATATTAAAGGGTTCTTTAATTGCCGTTTTATTATTGTTGACCTTATTCAATTTGTTTACCTTCAGTGATCAGCTAAAGGATCTGGGCAAAGGGCACTACGGCTTAACAGAGATCTTTTATTATCTTGCGCTGACTTCGCCTTCGGTTTTTTATGAATTGATGCCCGCATCCGCCTTATTAGGCAGCCTGTTTATATTGGGTGCGATGGGCAATAACCGCGAACTTATTGCGATGCGAGGGGCCGGCTTATCTATTTTGGGCATCATTAGGGCGGTCATGCTGGCAGGCGGCATTTTGGTCGTGATTTCAATAGCGGTCGGCGAATTTGTCGCGCCGGTGGCCGAGCGGGCGGCGCAGATGGTTAAGGTCAATGCCGTGGATGAAGGTCGGGTGGTCATGAATGTCAAATATGGGCTGTGGCTGCGCGAAGGCAAAAAATTCATCAATGTACGAAAAATTCAGGATGAGGGAAATCTGGCGGACATCAGTATTTATGAGCTGGATGAACAGCGCCGGTTGCGTTATTCGACGCATGCGGAGAAAGCGGTTTTTCAGGGCAATCAGCAGTGGAAACTGGAGGGCATCAAGCAGTCGGGCATTTCAATGGAGCAGATGACCGCAAGTAGCCAAAATGAGCAACTATGGCACTCGACCGTTGCCCCTGATTTGTTGGATATTGTTGTGGTCAACGCGCATGATCTATCCATGTACGATCTGGCCATGTATGTCGATTTTTTAAAGGATAATCATCAGAAATCGCACGAGTTTGAGCTGGCTTTTTGGGGGCGTGTGGTAAACCCGTTGGTTGTCTTGGTTATGCTGCTGGTGTCTGCGCCCTTTGTTATTGGTATCAAGCGCGGCATTAACGTTGGCGGAAGGATGATGATAGGCGTTGTCATCGGCATGGGATTTAATATCATCGATAAAATCGTCGGCCATATCGGCTTGATTTACGATCTTAATCCGCCGTTGATGGCCATTATGCCCAGTTTGACTGTACTAGTCCTGGCGTTGGTTGCGTTGACTCGGGTGCAAGCATGACGCTACGCAAACGGCTGTTAAAATTGATAATGTAAGCATATAAACGGGAGTTAACGTGGCAATTAGAAGTTTTAAGGATAAACAGCCAAAAATCGGCAAGTCGGTTTTTATAGATGACAGCGCAGTGGTCATTGGCGATGTTACGTTGGGCGATGACGTGTCCATATGGCCTACGACGGTGCTCAGAGGCGATGTTGAAAGCATCACTATCGGCGACGGCACCAATGCACAGGACGGTTCCGTGTTGCATGTCACTCATGCAGGCCGGTATACGGGGCAAGGCTATCCATTAAAGATAGGCAAGGGCGTCACTATCGGGCATAGAGCGGTGGTGCATGCCTGTACCGTGGGCGATTATTGTTTGATAGGAATAGGCGCGATTATTATGGATGGTGCCGTTCTTGAAGATTATGTGATGCTGGGCGCCGGGGCGCTGGTTCCGCCTGGGAAAAAGCTGGACAGCGGTTATCTTTATGTGGGGGTTCCTGCCAAACAGGCCAGGCCTTTAAAGGAGTCCGAAAAAGAGTTTCTGGAATATTCGTCCCGGCAGTATATTCAGTTGAAAAATGAGTATTTGAAGGTGAAGGACTAAAGGCGAAAGGCGAAAGGCGAAAGGCGAAAGGCGAAAGGCGAAAGGCGAAAGGCGAAAGGCGAAAGGCGAAAGGCGAAAGGCGAAAGGCGAAAGGCGAAAGGCGAAAGGCGAAAAATTTGACGGCTTCTTAAATCTCAATGCAAGCTATTTTTGCCCTTTGCCCTTTGCCCTTTGCCCTTTGCCCTTTGCCCTTTGCCCTTTGCCTTTCAAGCTTGCCGCTCTGAATTCAGTAGTTCAATAACAGGCCGGGTTTGAGGCCGAACGCCGCGCCAGATAAAGAAAGCTTCCGCAGCCTGCTCAACCAGCATGCCCAGTCCATCCAGGCTCTTTGCCGCATGATTTTCCAGTCCCCAACGCACAAAAGCCGTCGGCTCGTTGCCGTAGGCGAGATCGTAACAATTGCCGCCCGCCGCCAGTAAACCGCCCGGTAGCGGCGGTAATTGTCCGCTCAAGCTGGCTGAGGTCGCGTTTAAAATCAAATCGAATTGCCGGTTTTCTAAAGCATCATAGCCGGAGCCGGTGATGGGGCCTTTATCGTGAAATTCAGCGGCCAGTGTGACCGCTTTATCAACGGTGCGGTTGGCGATAACCAGGGTTTGCGGGGCTTGCTCGAGAAGAGGGGCGATGATGCCCCGACCGGCGCCGCCGGCGCCCAGAATCAGTATGCGGATGCCCGATAAGGCGATGGCATGGTTGGCAAGCAAGTCGGTAACCAAGCCGATGCCGTCGGTGTTGTCGCCTAATAGTGAGCCGTCAGGCTGAAGTGCGAGCGTGTTGACGGCCTTGCTCAGTTCGGCGCGTTCTGTATTACGGTCGGCATAGCGCCAGGCGAGCTCTTTTAGCGGTACGGTGCAATTTAAGCCTTTGCCGCCCTCGTCAAAAAACATCGCAACGGCTGTCTGGAAGTGCTCGGCAGGCACTTCCACCGCGGTGTATTCAAGCGCTTGTCCGGTTTGTTCGGAAAAAAGACGATGAATGCGTGGCGATTTGCTGTGTTTGATAGGGTGACCAAACACTGCGTAGCGGTCTATTAAAGTCATGATTGCGCTTTTTTCTCCATCCATAATTCCCAGGCAATGGTCACCGCAACAATCAAAATAGCGATGCCTAATTCTATCCAGAGAAAATGCGGCGTATAGACCGAAACCACCGCAGCAACGCCCAGGAACAGACCGACCAGGCTAAAGCGCCAGCCTACGCGCAGGCCGTCAAGGATAGTTGAGAGCGATAAAATCAGCAGGATAATCAGCCCGGCATCTTCTTCGGCTATCCGCCCGGATTGATGGATTAAAAATGCGCCGCCAACCACCAATAACGATGTAGCCCAGTGCATGGATTGCTCACGGAGTATTATCTTGAAATCATCGGCGCGGTGCTTGGATTGTATCCAACCGATAATCATCGCAAACAGGCCGAACAGCAGCATCATAATAAGCCAGTAGCCGTAGCCGTCGGCGGGGGAAAAGTCCATGATTCCGATACCGACCAGCGACAGGATAAGCAATAAAATTAAAATGGCTTCTTCAATATGGAATCTTTTTTTTTCGGCAATTAGAATGTCTTCTGACATGGAACAGGCCCCGTTTCGGTTGTTGGATTTAAAATGTCCGCGTTATTCTTGCAGCCACTGGGCTACGGATTTGGCGTAATAGGTCAGGATGGCATCGCTCCCGGCGCGTTTGAAGGCCAGCAGGGATTCCAGAACGACTTGTTGTTCATCCAGCCAGCCGTTCATGGCGGCGGCTTTGAGCATCGCGTATTCGCCGCTGACCTGATAGGCGAAGGTCGGTACGGCGTATTGGTCTTTTACCCGACGGATAATATCCAGGTAGGGCATGCCGGGCTTGACCATGACCATATCCGCGCCTTCCTGCAAGTCCAGCTGTATTTCGCGCATGGCTTCGTCGGCATTGGCCGGGTCCATTTGATAACTGTATTTGTTGCCTTTGCCCAGCATTCCGGCGGAACCCACCGCATCGCGGAACGGGCCGTAAAAGCTGGACGCATATTTGGCGGAATAGGCCAGTATCAGGGTATTGATATGGTTGTCCGCTTCCAACGCCTGTCTTATCGCGCCGATGCGGCCGTCCATCATGTCCGACGGCGCGACAATATCGGCTCCGGCTTCGGCATGAGACAGCGCCTGCCGGATCAAAACCTCGATGGTTTCATCATTCATCACGTAGCCGTTCGCATTGACCAGTCCGTCCTGTCCGTGCGTGGTAAAGGGGTCCAGTGCGACATCAGTAATAATGCCCAATTCGGGAACGGCCTTTTTTAAAGCCCTTACGCTACGTTGAATCAGTCCTTCAGGGTTATAGGCCTCGGCCGCATGTTCCGATTTTTTATCGGCGGAAGTGACCGGAAACAGCGCAATGGCCGGGATGCCCAAGTTATAAAGTTCATGCGCTTCCGTCAGCAGTAAATCCAGGGACAGTCTTTCTATGCCGGGCATGGACGAGATGGATTCCCGTTGATTCGAGCCTTCGGTGACAAACATCGGATAAATCAGATCATCAACAGATAAGCGGTTTTCGCGCATTAAACGGCGGGAAAAGTCGTGATAACGCATTCTTCTCATGCGTGTTTGAGGAAAATTGATGTTATTATATGTCATCTTATCCTTGCTTCTAAGGGTTTGGAAAAATCTTAAATCTCTGTAGAGACATTGCCTGCAACATCTCTATTTCTTAGCATAGAAGATTTATTGTATCAGGGATTACCGCTGATATTTGAAAGAGTGAACGCATTCGCCAGTTTGATTTTAGAGGGTTTTATGAAAGCTAAGCAAGTTACAATGTTCGGTTTATTTGCTGTATTACTGAGTTTAATGCCTGCCACTAATGTAATCGCAGCTGATTTGTTGCCACCACAACAGGCGATACAAGTGGCTTCTGCAAAATTACAGGAAAGGCTGCAAGATAAGTCGTTTACCAAAGATTTTGCCAAGATTACACAATTCGTTAACGAAGTCATTTATCCGCATACCGATTTCGACAGAATTTCAGAACTGGTTTTGGGGAAAATCTGGAAAACGGCGACTATTGACGAACGCGAGCGCTTTAAACACGAATTCCAAACACTTTTGGTAAGGACCTATTCCCGCGCATTTGTAGAATTTAACGACTGGTCGGTCCGTTTTCTGCCGCTTGAAATGGGCAGCGACGAGAAAAAAGTGATTGTCAAAACCGAAGTGCTGCAACCCGGTATACAGCCTATCGGCGTTAATTACCGTATGCTGTTGAGCAACGGCGAATGGAAGGCTTACGATATTATGATTGAAGGCGTAAGTCTGGTGACCAACTATCGAAGCACCTTTAGCAATGAAGTTCAAACCAAAGGTTCTTTAAACGCAGTTATTGAAGGATTGGTTAAACGGAATGCCCAAGCATTGGCGGCAAAACCGGCAGCGAATTCCTGATTCATTGAGCAAACACATTACCCCCGCAAGGGCGATCTGTCGCCCTTGCCCAGTCCCTGGCCTTTCCCCCGCGCGATTTTTGTTTCTTAATTCATGACTTTCCCGAAAGACTCCATTTATGCCTGCCCCATTGGCGAAGTCGGCGCTTTTAAATTTGACGAAACAGTAGCCGGCGTGTTCCCGGACATGATTCAACGATCCGTTCCCGGTTATAGCGCGATTATTTCCGCGATAGGGCTTTTGGCCGGGCGTTTTGCCCGTGAGCATAGCGTCTGTTACGATCTGGGCTGCTCTCTGGGCGCGGCGACCTTATCGATGCGCCACCAGATTGAAACTGAAAATTGCCGGATCATTGCCGTTGATAATTCCGAGGCGATGGTGACGCGCTTTCAGCAAGTATTAAAAAACGACCAAGCGCCGGTTGCCGTCGATGTGCAGTGCAAAGACATCCGTGATATTGCCATTGAAAATGCTTCAGTGGTGGTCCTGAACTTTACCTTGCAGTTTATCCCGCTTGAAGACCGGATCGGTCTTTTGCAAAAAATCTACCAAGGACTCTTGCCTGGCGGCATTTTAATCCTGTCGGAAAAACTCAAATTCGACGATGAGCGCCAGCAGGAATTGCAGACCCAAATGCATCACGCCTTTAAAAAAGCGCAAGGCTACAGCGATCTGGAAATCAGCCAAAAACGCACGGCACTGGAAAATGTGTTGATTCCTGAAACCTTCGCCCGGCATCAGAGCCGCTTGCGGCAAGTCGGGTTCAGCAGCGCCGAAGTGTGGTTTCAATACTTCAACTTCGCTTCGATCATTGCGTTGAAATGATTGACTATCAACCTTTATACAATGCGCTGATTGATGCCAAGGCCGAAGCCTGGGCAGAGATATTGCCGGAGCAGCTTGAACGAGGTTTTGACCCAACCAAGCATGGCAATTTAGCTGAGTGGCGAGCTCTGGTCGATAGCGTGCCGCACATATCGACCGTACATCGAGAGCTGAATGCCGATGTAGTGCAAATAGGTAGTGCGGATGATTTGACCGAAGAGCTTTGTAGGGGCGACTTTAGTCGCCTTGGGCGACTAAAGTCGCCCCTACAAAGCCAATTAAAAGCCCTGCACCCCTGGCGTAAAGGACCCTACAACTTGTTCGGCATCCACATAGACACCGAATGGCGCTCGGACTGGAAGTGGAACCGGCTGAAAAACCATATCGCGCCGTTAGAGCATCGCTTGGTATTGGATGTCGGTTGCGGCAACGGCTACCATTGCTGGCGCATGCTGGGAGCCGGTGCAAAAACAGTGGTCGGCATCGACCCGATGATGCTCAACGTGATGCAGTTTCAGCTGGTCAGGAAATTGTACGGCGAAGCGCCGGTTTACGTTTTGCCGATGGGCATTGAAGACATGCCTTACGGCCTCAAGGCATTCGACACGGTATTTTCGATGGGCGTGCTCTACCATCGCCGATCGCCGATCGACCATCTGATGGAATTAAGGGATTGCCTGAAATCCGGCGGCGAGCTGGTATTGGAAACCCTGGTTATCGACGGCGGTCCGGGTCAGGTTTTGTTGCCGGAAGACCGTTACGCCAGAATGCGCAACGTCTGGTTCCTGCCTAGCTGTGACACCCTGATCGGCTGGTTAAAGCGTTGCGGCTTTAAAAATATCCGTGTGGTCGATGTGACCGTAACCAGCATTGAAGAACAGCGGACGACGGAATGGATGACGTTTCATTCACTGAAAGATTTTCTGGATGCGGAAAACCCGCAACTGACTTGCGAGGGCTTGCCTGCTCCGAAACGAGCAATTGTCATTGCAAATGTGGTTTAGACCGGAATAAGGAACAGAGTGTTGGAGTGCAGGCTTCGCCTGCCTTGCAAGCAAAGCTTGCACTCCTGAAAGTCCGATGGACAGGCGCCTTATCCAGCCTCCAAAACCCCCGGCAAAAAAAACTCACTGACCAGCATTTGCCGGTGCGCTATCGCGTAGACGGTTCTTCTGCCCCAGATCGGCTGGCCGATATGGCCTTCCGCTATCGCAGGCTGCGTCCAGGTCGGCGGATTAATCAAGGTGATATCCATCTCGATGCGTTCAAGCTTAGGATAGGAAAAAATCACTTCCCCCAGCGGGCGGCTGCCCAAATGAGCCAGGTTGCTTTTAGCCACTTTAATGGTTTTAGCCGGAATGATGGTTCTGGCTAAAATCAGCGGCTTGCCGTCGGCGTGGAGCATCACTTCACGGATCAGGCTGTATTTGTTTTCATGTAATTTAAGCAATCTGCGCTCGGTTAAAAACGGCGTGTTCCATTGTTGCAGCAGGACCTTAACGCCAATCGCATCGCCGTAATAATCACGCAGACGCTGGGTCAGCGAGCCCGGTTCGTAGGTCCATGACTGGACGTTTTCAGGCAGGGTGTGGCGGGTGCCTGAGCGATTTTCCAGCCATAAGGGTTCCCGGTTAAATAAAAAGCTCTTGGTCGACAACGTAAATTAAACCTCGGAATATTCGGTAGATGCGCCCAGCCAGCGATCGCATAAGGGCTGTATGGCTTGGGGCGATTGGGTTAAAAAGCTGTCGCCGATCTGTTGAACGGTATCCAATAACTCGGCATCCCTGGCCAAATCGGCAATCTTAAAATGCATTTGTCCGGTCTGCCGGGTGCCCATGACTTCGCCGGGGCCGCGCAACTCAAGATCTTTTTCGGCAATGACAAAGCCGTCGTTGCTGTCCCGTAAAACCCCCAGGCGATGACGGGCGGTATCGGACAAAGGCGCTTGGTACATCAGCAGGCAATAACTGTCGTCACTGCCGCGACCGACCCGGCCTCGCAATTGATGCAGTTGGGAAAGTCCTAAGCGTTCCGGGTTTTCGATAATCATTAACCCGGCATTGGGCACATCGACGCCGACTTCGATAACGGTCGTGGCGACCAGCAAATCAATTTGGTGATTTTTAAAAGCCTGCATGACGGCGTCTTTTTCGGCCGACTTCATGCGTCCGTGAATCAAGGCCACGCGTACATTCGGCAAGGCTTCGGTCAGCGTTTCCGCGGTTTTTTCCGCTGCCTCGCATTGTAAAACCTCCGATTCTTCAATCAGCGTACAAACCCAATAAACTTGTCTTTTTTTGCTGACCCAGCCGTTAATCCGGTCGATCACGTCGGCGCGGCGTTCGGCGGGAATCACGCTGGTGACGATCGGTTTTCTGCCCGGCGGCAGCTCGTCGATGATGGATATGTCCAGGTCGGAATATTGCAGCATGGCCAGGGTGCGGGGAATCGGCGTGGCGGTCATCACTAACTGGTGCGGCCTGATGTTGCCCTGCTGGCCTTTTTCCCTGAGCGCCAGCCGCTGGTGTACGCCGAAGCGGTGCTGTTCATCGATAATAATCAGGCCGAGGCGATGAAAGCGTACGCTGTCCTGAAACAAGGCATGAGTGCCGATGATAATCCCGGCAGTGCCGTCCTCCAGTGCTTGTAAAGCGGTTTTCCTTGCGTTGCCTTTGAGTTGTCCGGTTAAGAACGCTACTTGAGTCTGGAAGCCTTCAAACCAGCTGCTGAAGTTGCGCATATGCTGTTCCGCCAGCAATTCGGTCGGAGCCATTACCGCAACCTGATAACCTGCGGTTAACGCCAATAACGCCGCGTAGGCGGAAACGACGGTTTTGCCTGAGCCGACATCGCCCTGTACCAGGCGCATCATCGGATGTTGCAGACGGCAATCGGCTTCAATTTCCGCGATGACCCGTTGCTGTGCGCCGGTCAGCTTAAACGGCAGGGAACGGAGAAAATGATCGGTGGCTGTTTTCCCCGCCGCGCCGACCGAGAAAGACGGCGCTTGCCAGGCTTTGGTCTTATTGCGGGTTGTTCTCAGGATTAAAAAATGCGTCAGCAGTTCTTCAAAGGCCAAGCGTTTTAGCGCGGGTACGCTGCCGTTTTGCAAGGCTTCAATCGACACCGATTCGTCCGGCGCATGCAGGGTTTGGATCGCGTCGGCGAGGCTGGGGTAACGGTATTGCTTTAAGACCGACTCGGGTATCCAGTCGGTCAGCAGCTCGGGTTCGTGGCTGCAAAGGTTTAAGGCCTGTTTGACCGCCTTGCGGATGACATTCTGGCCGAGGCCTTCGGTTAGCGGATAAACCGGGGTCAAGCGCGATTCGGTGATGCAGGCGTCAGGGTTGGCGATGACCTTGTATTCGGGATGAACCATTTCCAGTCCGGCAAAACCGTAGCGCACTTCGGCAAAACAGCTGATCGATGTGCCGGGTTTCAGCGCGTTGTGCTGGCTGGCGGAAAAGTGGAAGAACTTCAGGCTGATAAAGCCGGTGCCGTCGCTGATGCGGCAGATCAAGCTTTTTCGGCCTCTGGGTAAAACGTCGAGAAATTCGACCGTGCCGCTGATCAGCACCGACATGCCCGGCTTTAACGAACAGATCGGATAAACGCGGGTGCGGTCTTCGTAGCGCAGGGGCAGGTGAAAAATCAAGTCCTGAAGCGTGCAAAGGCCGAGTTTTTGCAAACGGTTTGCAGTTTGAGCGCCTATCCCAGTCAATATGCCGACCGGTTGATTCAGGGCGTTCGGCGTTTTCATGCGGCCATATTAATAAAACAGAACTTCTTCATAAAGATTTTAGAGGCGCAAGGCAAAGGGCAAAAGATGGCTGGTTCGCCCTTTGCCTTTTTTCATCCGTTTAAATCCGTAAATGCAGTGTCATTCAACAAGCCGGGTATTCCTGGGGCTTTAAAACCATAATCGCATCCATTTCCACATCGGCGGCTTTAGGCAAAGCGGCAACGCCGATAGCGGCGCGTGCGGGGTAGGGCGGTTGGAAGTAACGGCCCATGATTTCGTTGACTATCGGGAAGTGCGCTAAATCGGTCAAAAAAACATTCAACTTGACGATGTCCGAAAAATCGCCGCCCGCAGCTTCCGCAACCGCTTGCAGGTTGTCGAACACCTGGGTGATTTGCGCGCTTATATCGCCTTCGATGATGGTCATGGTTTCCGGCACCAGCGGGATTTGTCCCGAAAGATAGACCGTGCGGTCGACTCTGACCGCTTGCGAGTAGGTGCCGATAGCTTGCGGCGCTTTATCGGACTGGATAATTTGTTTGGCCATTTTTTTATCCTTTAGGCTTTAACGCGAGTAATTTTTAATACTATCGATAACTCTTTCAGGCGACGCATGATTTTGGCTAAATGCACCCGGTCTTTGACGGTTAAGGTGATTAAATCGACGCTAATGCGGTCATCCTGATCGACGACGTTGACATTTTCAATGTTGGAGTTCAGTTCGGAAATGGTCGAGGCGATGGTCGCCAGAGAGCCGCGTTGATTGAGTATTTCTATGCGGATTTCAACCGGAAAATCGCCGGCGGCGTCCTGGCTCCATTCAACATCCAGCCAGTTGGTTTGTTTTTTCCTGACCACGCTGCTGTTGCGGCATTCGTGATGATGCACGACGATGCCCTTGCCGGGGTTGAAATAGCCGATGATCGAGTCGCCCGGAATCGGTCTGCAACATTTCGCCAGGGTGATGACCATGCCCTCGGTGCCTTTTATGACCAGCGGTTTCTTTTGGCCCTGGTCGCCGTCATCCAGTTTGATGGTGGCGTTAATATCATCCTGGGCGATGCGCTTGGCGACCAGGAACGGCATCTTGTTGCCCAGTCCGATGTCTTCAAGCAATTCATCCAGCGATTGGTTGGACATGACTTGGAGCAAGGCCTGTATTTTGGCTTTGTCGATGTTTTCCAGATGCAGGTGCATGGACAGCAGCTCTTTTTCCAGTAAACGCCGACCCAAGTTAATCGCTTCCTGCTGTTTAAAGTGTTTCAGGTAGTTGCGAATGCCGGAGCGGGCTTTGGCGGTGATCACATAATTGAGCCAAAGCGGGTTGGGTCTGGCCCACGATGCGGTAATGACTTCGACGGTGACGCCGTTTTCCAGTTTGGTTTGCAGAGGCACCAGTTGTTTGTCGATTCTGGCGGAAACGCAGGCGTTGCCCAGATCGGTATGTACCGCGTAGGCAAAATCGATAATAGTCGCGCCGCGCGGCAGTTTAATAATCGCGCCCTGCGGGGTGAACACGAAGACTTCCTGCGGGAACAGGTCCACTTTCAGGTTATCGATAAATTCCAGCGAATCTCCGGCGGATTTTTGGATTTCCAGCAAATCTCTCAGCCATTCGTTGGCGCGATCCTGGAATTTTTCGATTTTATTATCGTCATCGGATTTATACAGCCAGTGCGCGGCGATGCCCGATTCCGACATGCGGTGCATTTCATGAGTTCGAATCTGAACCTCAATGGGCACGCCGTAGGGTCCCATCAAGATGGAGTGCAGAGATTGATAGCCATTGGCTTTGGGCAACGCGATGTAATCTTTGAAGCGTCCGGGGATCGGCTTATACAGATTATGCATAATGCCTAAAACACGGTAACAGGTATCGACATCGTCGCAAAAAATCCTGAACGCATAGACATCGAAAATGTCGGCCAAAGGGATTTTTTTGTTGAGCATTTTTTTATAGATGCTGTAAAGATTTTTCTCCCGCCCGGCCACGTCGCAGTTTAGACCGGCTTGTTCCAAACGGTTTTTTATGGTGCTTTCTATAATGTCGACAATTTTGCGGCGGTTGCCTCGCGCTTTTTTTACGGCATTATTCAAAACCGCGTGCCGCATCGGGTACATCGCCTCAAAACTCAGCGCTTCGAGTTTTTGCCGGATATTATTCATGCCCAGGCGATTGGCGATCGGTGCGTAAATATCCAGGGTTTCGCGGGCGATGCGGCGTTTTTTTGCCGCCGGCATGACGCCGAGGGTCTGCATGTTGTGCAGCCGGTCCGCCAGTTTGACGATGATGACGCGCAAATCCTTGGCCATGGCCAGAAACATTTTGCGGACATTTTCCGCTTGCGTTTCGGCATGTGATTTACTGTCGATTTTGCTTAATTTGGTAACCCCGTCAACCAGTTCCGCGACTTCCGTGCCGAACTGCTCCGCCAGTTGTTTTTTACTGACCGGGGTGTCTTCGATAACGTCATGCAGAATGGCGGCCATGATGCCGTTAGCGTCCATGCGCATTTCAGCAAGGCTGATCGCGACAGAGACCGGATGGCATATATAGGCTTCGCCGCTTTTACGAAATTGACCTTCATGAGCATCCGCACCGACTTCATAAGCGCGGACGCATTGGTCGATTTGGCTTTGATCCAGATAGCCGGACAAGGTCGTGCATAAACGCCGTATCAGTTTGTCTTGGGGGCGTTCCAGCTCGATCGGGTCGGCTATTTCCAGCATAGGCTCTATGAATTAGAACATTGGGTTATGTTGGTGATCGTGCGCTTCGCCGACACGATGCAGGGTAGCGATGTTTTCAGGCGAAACGTGGCCCGCGGCAATTTCGCGTAACGCGACAACGGTATCTTTGTCTTTGCCGCGCGGCACAAATTCAGTCGCGCCGTGGCTCAGTTGGCGCGCTCTGGTGCTGGCTAATAAAACCAGTTTGAAGCGGTTCTCAACATGTTCTAAACAATCTTCGATAGTGACTCTGGCCATTCTTAATCCTGATGCGTTGTGGTTAAGGCAAAAGGCAAAAGGCAAAAGGTGAAAAGCATTTCGCCCTTCGCCTTTTGCCCTTCGCCTAACTTGTTAGCGTGATTTTAACACAGAAACAGCCGGAAGTTCTTTGCCTTCAAGAAATTCAAGGAAAGCACCGCCACCGGTCGATGTGTAAGACACGTCATCGTTAATGCCGTATTTGTCGATAGCGGCCAAGGTATCGCCGCCGCCTGCAATCGAGAAAGCCTTGCTTTCGGCAATCGCAGTCGCAAGGGCCTTGGTGCCGTCGCCGAACTGGTCGAATTCAAATACGCCGACCGGGCCGTTCCAGACGATGGTGCCGGCGGTTTTTAATATCTCGGCATACTGTTTTGCGGTTTCCGGCCCTATATCCATAATCATGTCGTCGGCTTCGACGTCGGCGACTTTTTTAACGGTGGCGACGGCGGTTTCCGAAAATTCCTTGGCGCAAACCACGTCGACAGGAACGGGAATATCGGAACCGTTGCTTTTGGCTTCCGCCATCAGCCGTTTGGCTTCATCGATCAGATCGGCTTCGTACAGCGACTTGCCGACCGGGAAACCGGCAGCCGCAATAAAGGTGTTGGCGATGCCGCCGCCGACGATCAACTGGTCGACTTTTTCCGACAGCGATTTTAATACCGTTAATTTGGTCGATACTTTGGAGCCGCCGACAATCGCAACCAGCGGTTTGGCCGGTGTTTCCAAGGCTTTGCCCAGTGCGTCCAGTTCGCTGGCTAACAACGGGCCCGCGCAAGCAATCGCTGCAAATTTGGCTACGCTGTGGGTTGAAGCCTGCGCTCTGTGTGCGGTGCCGAAAGCATCCATCACAAATACGTCGCACAGAGCCGCCATTTTTTTGCCCAGCGTATCGTCGTTTTTGCCTTCGCCGGCATTAAAGCGCACGTTTTCGCACAGTACCACTTCGCCGGGCTGGATGGCGATGCCGTCGATCCAGTCCTTTTCCAGTCTGACCGGTTTGCCGAGCAATTCGGACAAGCGTTCGGCGACCGGTTTTAACGAAGACTCTTCGTCGTACTTGCCTTCGTCCGGGCGACCCAGATGCGACATTATCATTACAGCAGCGCCCGCCGCCAAGGCTTTTTCAATGGTCGGTACGCTGGCCTGGATGCGAATGTCGCTGGTTACTTTGCCGTTTTTAACCGGTACGTTCAGATCCTGACGGATTAATACCCGCTTGCCCGACAAGTCCAGATCTACCATTCTCTTAATTGACATATTACGCTCTCATTGTTGTGGGTTGGTTTTTTCTGATTAGCAAGATGCGTCAGCCAGCACCGTCATACTGGCATGGGACAGATATTTGCTCCTGCAATATCTGCATTCCCCACATCCCTGTGGGTTATGCCAGTATCCAGTCACATGGATGTGAATGCATGATTTGGCATATGCTTAAATCGAACGCAACGTACTGGATAAGTTGCCATCCATGGCTCTGGATTCCGGCATCCCTGCCGGAATGACGAAGTTTTTACGCTGTCTGAAGTATCTAGCTAATCAGGTCTTTTTTAAATTTAGTTAATCCTGCTTCCATTTGATCGAGCAACCGATGCTGTTGATTTGCTCTTTGGGACCGTGGCCGGTTTCGGCAATCAGTTTCATCGCCTCAAACAATTCCCGTTTGGTGCCTTCCGGCGCGCTTTCCTTGCGGCTGGCATCCAGCCGTCCACGGTATTGCAGTTCAAAGTCGGCATTATAGCCAAAAAAGTCCGGCGTACAGATAGCCCCGTAAGCCTTGGCGACCTGCTGGGTTTCGTCCAGCAAGTAAGGGAAACTGAAACCTAATTGCTCGGACAGCTGTTTCATGTTGTCGAAGGAATCGGCGGGGTATTCAACGGTATCATTGGGCATGATTGCGACTGTTTCAACCCCCAGCGCTTTAAGTTCTAGCGCATCCCTGACAATTCGCTCCTGCACGGCTTTGACATACGGACAATGATTGCAGATAAACATCACCAGCAGGCCTTTTTCGCCCATGCACTGTTGCAGAGACCAAGTGCGCCCGTCAACGCCGGGCAATTCAAAATCGATAGCTTTTTTGCCGAAATCGCAGATCGGCGTTTCCAGTGTTACCATTTTTGCACCTCAACTTTATATGAAAAAACGTAGGGATTATTCACCACGAAGACACGAAGATCACGAAGAAAGAATAAGTAGGGACCGAAGTTTGCATCTCGCTTCTGGCTTTTCGCGATGCCTAAGCAAAGTGGTTGCCGTTAATCAGTGCGAAACGTTTCGAACGGGACAACATGTCCCGTCCGGCTTGAAAAACATAAACTGTCAGAAAAACTTCGTGTTCTTCGTGTCTCGGCAACTGCTCCTGCGTTGCTCTACCTCCTGCATCCATGCAGTCGTTCGTGGTGAATACTTAACTCACCTACTATAAAGGCTTTATTGAAACAACACCGCCGCACTAATGACTATCGCACTTATCAGCATAGCCCAGACCGTTCTGCGGTGATTGTTATCCATTTGTTGGCGCAGCAGCATTAATTCCCGGTTTTGCATTTCCGCATGCTGCTTGGCGTGGGCAGCATTGTCCAGCGCTTTATAAATCAACGACGGAATCTCGGGGAATTGCTCGGCAAAGTCGGGAAACTGTTTGATCAGTTTGTCGATTTTGGCTTTAGGGCCGACGCGCTGATGAAACCATTTCTCAAGAAACGGCTTGGCGGTTTGCCATAAATCCAGATCAGGGTAAAGCTGTCGTCCCAGGCCCTCGATATTGAGCAGGGTTTTTTGCAGCAAGACCAACTGCGGCTGGACGTGCATATCGAAACGCCGCGCAGTCTGGAATAAACGCAGCAACAATTGACCGAATGAAATGTCTTTCAGCGGTTTTTCAAAAATCGGTTCGCAAACGCTGCGTATCGCGGATTCAAACTCTTCTATCCGGGTCGATTCGGCGACCCAGCCCGATTCGACATGCATTTCGGCCACTTTGCGGTAGTCGCGATTGAAAAAAGCCAGAAAATTTTCCGCGAGGTAATGTTGGTCGGATAATGACAGTGTGCCGACAATGCCGAAGTCAACGGCGATATATTTGGCCGGCAGATCGACGAAAATATTGCCGGGATGCATGTCGGCATGGAAAAAATTATCCCTGAATACCTGGGTGAAAAAGATTTCCACGCCGCGTTCGGCGAGCAGTTTAAAATCGGCGCCGCCTTCTCTAAGCTGGTCGATGTTACCTACCGGGATGCCGTGAATCCTTTCCATGACCAGCACTTTGCGGCGCGTTAACGGCCAGTGAATTTCCGGTATGTAGATGACGTCGGAGTTTTCGAAGTTGCGGCGCAATTTGGCGGCATTGGCGGCTTCCCTGACCAGATCGAGTTCATCCAGCGTGGTTCTTTCAAATTCGGCAACGACATCGACAGGGCGCAGTCTTCTTGCGTCGGCCCAGAAGCGCTCGGCAAAACGGGCCAATTCATAGAGCAAGCCTATGTCAGAGAGGATGCGGCTTTCTATGTCGGGACGCAGCACCTTGACGACAACGTTTTCGCCGCTGTGCAGGACGGCGGTATGCACTTGCGCGACTGACGCCGAGGCCAGCGGTTCGGCGTCAAACTCGGCAAACGCGTCGCTGATCGACATGCCCAGTTCTGTTTCGATAATGCTGCGCGCAAGTTCGTTGGAAAAAGGCGGGACTCGGTCTTGTAGTTTGACCAGTTCATCGGCGATGTCATCAGGCAGCAAGTCTCTTCGGGTCGATAAGGCCTGGCCGAATTTGACGTAAATAGGCCCTAAGTCTTCCAGTGCGCGCCGGATTCTTGCGCCGCGGGAGTCTGATGAGTTTCTAAGCCAGTAGTTGGGGGAGAAAATCGCCAAGTAACGGACAGGCCGGAATAAATGGGTTTTTAAAACGATTTCGTCCAGGCCGTGAAAGACCAGAACCCAGTTGATATGGATCAGGCGCAATAATAATTTAGGGCGGATCACGAGTTACCTTTATTGTAGGGCGGGCTGTGTTTTTAAGACCTAAATTCACCACGAAGACACGAAGGACACGAAGTTTTTACCTTGGTTTTTTCTTCGTGCCTTTGTGGTGAATAATTAAGATTTATTTTGCAACGTACTTTTCAGGCGATCAATCCTGCTTTGCAGACGGTCAAAATCGGTGCGCAACTCATCAACCTGGGCGTAATAAATATCCGCTTCGGGCGCTGCCGGTAAATCGCGGGTTTCTTCCTGGAGGAATTCTTTGGCATTCAGCCTGAAAGTCTCCAGCGAATCCTTGCTCCAGTTTTGACCGGCACGGAAAAAATTAGCTACTTTATGCGCGATGATGTCGCCGGTGAACTGCGATAGCTTTTCTTCCAGATCGATGTCCAGTTTGGCGAACAGTTCCTGGAATTTGCGGCCGGTTTGCATGTCGCCTTCTATTGTCACCTCGCCTGAGAAAACGGAACGCATCGGTGTTGAGCTGAGACCCATCAAGCCCAGCGCCCAAATCGAACCGCTCAGGCGGGTGTCGGCTTGGCCTGGAAACTGATCCAGGCACTGAATGGAATCGGTCGTCGGGCACAGGTATATGATTTCATCAAACGGCTGAACGGTGACGGCAATGACTTTGCCGTCCAGCGGCGCTAAAAAATAGCCGCTGTCCTGATCTAGGCTAAGGTATTGATTAAGCGCGGTTTCCAGTGCGCCAATTAGCAAGGGCTTGATAGCCATACTAAATTTTATAACCTCTATGAACGGCGACGATGCCTTGTGTCATGTTGAAGTATTCGCAGCGTTCCAGACCGGCGTTTTCCATCATCTTTTTCAGCTCATCCTGTTTGGGATGCATGCGGATAGACTCGGCAAGATAGCGATAACTGTCTTCATCCTTGGCAACCACTTTGCCTATTTTTGGCAGCAGCTTGAATGAATAAAAGTCGTAGACTTTTTCGGTGATTTTATCGACAGGATGCGAAAACTCCAGCACGATCACGCGACCGCCGGGTTTGAGTACACGGTACATGGAGCGCAACGCGGCATCCTTGTCGGTGACGTTACGCAGGCCGAAAGCGATGCAGACGCAATCGAAAGTATTGTCTTCAAAGGGCAGGCATTCGGCATTGACTTGCGCATAACGGATATTGCCGACCAAGCCCCTGTCGATCAGGCGGTCGCGTCCGGTGCGCAGCATTTCCGAATTAATATCGGCCAGGACGACTTGGCCTTCGGAGCCTACGCGTTTTTCGAACAGCGTGGTCAAGTCGCCGGTGCCGCCGGCCAGATCAAGCACTTGCTCGCCTTTCCGCACATTGCTAAGTTGCACGGCAACGCGTTTCCAGATGCGGTGGATGCCCAGTGACATCAGGTCGTTCATGATGTCGTATTGTCCGGCAACGGAGTCGAATACGCCGCGGACCAGATTGACCTTGTCTTCTGTGGCGACTTGTTTAAATCCGAAATGGGTGGTGTTAGTGGTCATTAGTTGTACCTGTATGTCATTAAATAGTATTCCCGCGCTCGGCGCGGGAATACATCCTGAAAGCCTGTCTTTCGCCCTGTCGAAGGACTCGGACGGCGCGTGACAGTGAAATTAGTTTTGTAGCGGCTGTTTGCGTTTATATCCGGCAGCTTCCAAGTTATGGAGATAATTCGCCCATAAAGTCTGATATTCGGCACCCAGTTTATATAATAAATCCCAAGTATATATGCCGCTGTCATGGCCGTCGCTAAATACCAAGGCTATTGCGTAATGGCCTATCGGCTTAATTTCTTTAATTGTTACGTCTTCCTTGCCGACTTGCAGAACGTCCTGTCCGGGGCCGTGGCCGACCGCTTCAGCCGAAGGCGTGTAAACGCGCAGATATTCGCCCGGCAATTTAAATAGACTGCCGTCATCAAAACTGATTTCAACAATGTTGGAAATCTGATGTAGCTTGATTTCAGTCGGGTGGGTGTTGGCAGGTTTTACAGTTAGGCGCATGTAAGTTCGTAGATCTAATGTTATGGAAAAATCGATAAGCTCCAACTTGAAACATGATTTTGATCGATTCCAAAAAATTGGCATCAAGATCGTTGGCGTTTAACGTGTAGTTAATATGCATGGTGAGCCACTTTGTAACTACGCGATTTACAACACGCCTTCTTCCAGCTGTTCCAAGTAAATAAATTCGGGCGCTTTAACGCCCGCTTGCTTTCTTATTTTAACCAATTCGGCCGATTCAAAAAATGCTTTGGCATTGGCAAGTGATGACCATTTGGAAAAGTGGACGATTTTATTAGCATTGTTATCCAGTTTTAAAATCTGAAAACTGAGTTCGCCGGCGCATTTTCTAATGGATGCCGCGGCATCGAATATTTTTTTCCACGCTTCATAGTCTTCGACTTCGTGAATGATGAGTACGTATTCCATTTTCGTATCAAAAGCCTTAATTACAAGATGTAGCGACTCAAATCCTCGTCTTCAACAAACTCGGCCAAGTGATCATTAACATAAGCGGCATCGATCAGGATACTTCTCCCCATCAGATCCGGGGCATTATAGGAAAGGTCTTCCAATAACCGCTCCAGAACGGTGTGTAATCTTCTAGCGCCGATATTTTCGGTGGTTTCATTGACCTGCCAGCCGAATTCGGCAATGCGCTTGATGCCGTCGGATGAAAACGCTAACGATACGCCTTCGGTGCTCAACAGCGCAGTATATTGTTCGGTTAACGAGGCATGAGGCTCGGTCAGAATGCGTACAAAATCATCGGCTGAAAGCGGATCCAGTTCAACACGTATAGGAAATCGGCCTTGCAGTTCCGGGATTAGATCAGACGGTTTGGTCAAATGGAACGCACCTGAAGCGATAAACAAAATATGGTCGGTTTTGATCGAACCATACTTGGTGCTGACGGTAGTACCCTCAACCAACGGCAACAAATCCCGTTGCACGCCTTCGCGGGAAACTTCGCCGCCGCCCAGTTCGGAACGTTTGCAGATTTTGTCGATTTCATCCAGAAACACGATGCCGTTTTGTTCCACGGATTCTACCGCGCGTATGCGGATGTCATCTTCATTGACCAGTTTGGACGCTTCCTCATCCTGTAAAACCTTTAATGCTTTTTTGATTTTCATTTTGCGGGAGCGGGTTTTGCCCGAACCCAGGTTCTGGAACATGCCTTGCAACTGGCTGGTCATTTCTTCCATGCCGGGAGGCGCCATGATTTCAACGCCTACCGGTGCAAGGTGTACATCAATTTCAATTTCTTTGTCGTCCAGATCGCCCTCGCGTAATTTCTTGCGCATTTTTTGGCGGGTCGATTCTTCGGTGTCGGACAGCATGCCGCCATTTGCTCTGGGCAGCAGAATATCCAGAATTCTGTCTTCGGCGGCATCGAAAGCCTTGTTTTCAACCTTGTCCATTTCGATTGTGCGGGTCATTTTGACCGCCGTGTCGACTAAATCACGGACAATGGAGTCGACATCGCGGCCGACATAGCCGACTTCGGTAAATTTGGTGGCTTCGATTTTAATGAACGGCGCATTGGCCAGGCGCGCGAGGCGGCGGGCAATTTCGGTCTTGCCGACGCCGGTAGGACCAATCATTAAAATATTTTTAGGAGTGATTTCTTCGCGTAGCGCAGGGTCGACCTGTTGGCGGCGCCAGCGGTTGCGTAGCGCAATGGCGACAGCGCGCTTGGCATTGGCTTGGCCGACGATATGCTTGTCCAGCTCGGTTACGATTTCTTTGGGAGTCATTTGGGTCATTTGTCTACTCGTTAGGTTCGGCGTCGAGTTCTTCAATACGCAAATTGTGGTTGGTATAAATACAAATATCAGCGGCTATATTTAAAGACCGTTCGACAATTTCGCGGGCGCTAAGGTTGGTGTTTTCAAGCAAGGCACGCGCGGCAGCCTGGGCAAAAGCGCCGCCGGAGCCTATCGCCATCAAGTCGAATTCAGGTTCGATTACATCGCCGGTGCCGGAAATAATCAGCGATGTTCTGGCGTCGGCAATAGTCAGTAACGCTTCCAGTTTGCGCAAAGCGCGGTCGGTGCGCCAGTCTTTAGCCATTTCCACGGCGGCGCGGGTTAAATTGCCGCGGTGCTTTTCGAGCTTGCCTTCAAAATGCTCAAATAAGGTGAACGCATCCGCCGTTGCCCCGGCAAAACCGGCGATGACTTTATCGTGATATAAACGGCGCACCTTACGAGCATTGCCTTTCATGACCGTATTGCCTAATGTGACCTGACCATCGCCGCCGATCACCACTTTGTCGCCCCGGCGAACGGAAAGTATCGTTGTTCCTCTAAAACTCACTTTAAATATCCCAAAATTACCAAATACATAAGCTTAATTTTACATGGTCTGAATTTAAATGTGCGAAAAAATGAGCGCAGAGTCATATTAGCGCGCTGGGTACGGTTTAGTCGTGATTCAGGAAAATATGCTACGCTGGGCAAAATAGTCAGAAAAGGGCACTCTAATGGACGCACTGGATCAAATAGCAACAACCCTGGCATTAACTATGGGGTTGGCCTGGGCCAGCGGCATTAATCTTTACGCGACGCTGTTTACTCTGGGTTACCTTGCCAATACCGGCAATATCGATCTGCCGCCGGATTTGCAGATAGTCGCCAACCCGCTGGTCATGGCGGCGGCGGGATTCATGTATTGTATCGAGTTTTTTGCCGACAAAACGCCGGGCGTGGATACCGGTTGGGATGCGATACATACTTTTATCCGTATTCCGGCCGGAGCCATGCTCGCGGCCGGGGCGGTGGGCGACTTGAACCCTGCCGTTGAATTGGCCGCCGCCATCGTGGGCGGCGGCTTGGCGGCGGGTTCGCATGCGGCCAAAGCCGGAAGCCGGGTGTTAATCAACGCCTCGCCGGAACCGTTTAGTAACTGGATTGCCTCAGTCAGCGAAGATGTCGTCGTGATAACCGGCATCTGGGCATGTATTAATCATCCGATACTGTTTTTAATAGCGTTGGCGGGTTTTATCGTGCTGATGATCTGGCTGCTGCCGCGCATATGGGCGGGTGTGAAAAAAGTCTTTGGGGTTGTTGGTAAACTGTTCAGCAGCGAAAATGCCCCGACCGGCCAAAATCCGCCTCAATAAAAAACATTATTTATTGACTGACGGCTCATAATCGAGTCTAATGGCGCTCTTTTGTAGTTCCGCCCAGGTAGCTCAGTCGGTAGAGCAGAGGACTGAAAATCCTCGTGTCGACGGTTCGATTCCGCCCCTGGGCACCACTGCAAAAAAACAGCAATATCAAAAATGCCCAGGTAGCTCAGTCGGTAGAGCAGAGGACTGAAAATCCTCGTGTCGACGGTTCGATTCCGCCCCTGGGCACCATGAATAGCTTTAAAAAGGCCGACCATTGAGTCGGTTTTTTTATGCGCGAAGGTTTTTGGCTTTCTTGTCGGGGTTATTTCCGGAGCTTTTCGTAAGCTCGGATTGCTAACAGAAAAGTTTCAATGCCGAACAGCGGAATGCTTCGAAAGAAACCGCTATCTTGAGCCGTGGTTTGCGCGATACTGGCGATCCGGCTTTTCCGCAAAGCGCGTCAACATCGTCTTGTCATCAGTTAAGGCCGTGCTTGGTCGAGATAATAACCAAGCTCAACTGCGTTTTTTAGGTAAAATTGGTTCAATCCATTGTTGCTTTAAAAAACTCTAAAAAAACACCTGTGACGACTTTATTCCCTATCCCTGAAAACCATCCTCAACGTTTTGTACTGCACAACGAAGTCCACGCCCGAGCCCCTTCTATTGGCAGTTTACCGGTTAGAGCGAGTCATCTTGCGTTATTGCTGTCCAGTGATGAAAAAATGCAGGAACGTAAGCACTTGGCAGCGCTTTGCGAAAGATTCGCGGTCGCCCCGCCTGAAAAAGAAGTGGATCACTTCAGTGCGACCTTCAATTCCTTTCAAATACGTTGGGAGCAGCACGGCGAGTTTAGTACGTATAGTTTTTACGTGCATGACACGCCTAAAGATCCTTTTGCGGATTCGGCACTAAAAAAAGTGCCGGTGGATTGGATGTCGCAATTAACCGGGCAAGTTATTGTTGCGGCCCATACGACCATCGTCTGCGCTGCCGATATTAATTACGAAGAAAATACCGATTTAGCGGCACTGTCGGTCCACTTTGCCGACAACCCGGTTATCGGCTCTAAGGTGAGCGGCGGCGCAGCCTCAGTATTCACGGATTTTCGCATTCACGTTGATGGCTTCAGTCGTTTTTTGATTATTAACCATGATTTAAGAACTGAGCAGGCGGGGCGCTTATTGCAACGGCTGTTTGAAATTGAAGTGTACCGGGTTATGGCGTTGCTGGCTTTCCCTATCGCACGCAAGCTGCGACCCGCATTAAACAAGTCCGACCGGCAGTTGTACACCATCACCAACGCAATGACGCTGCCCGATAATAATGACGGCGAATTATTGGATGAGCTGACCACGCTGGCCGCTGAAGTCGAAAATTATATATCCAGCAATCATTTCCGCTTTGCGGCCGCCGGCGCCTATTACCAATTGGTTCAGCAACGCGTCAACGATTTACGCGAAGTTCGGATTCAAGGCATTCAGACTTTGGGTGAATTTATCAAACGACGACTGGAACCGGCGATCAACACCTGCGAATCGATTTCGCAACGCTTCACCCAGCTTTCCGAGCGGGTCAGTAATGCGAGTCAATTACTGCGCACCCGTGTCGACATCATTATCGAGAAACAAAATCAGGGCTTGCTGACATCCATGGCGTTGCGCGCGAAGATGCAGTTGCGGATGCAACAAATGGTTGAAGGCATTTCGATGGTTGCTATCACCTATTATGCGGCCAGCCTTATCGGCAAAATAGCCGAGGCGCTTCATATGATGGGCTGGAAAGTCAGTCCGGAACTTATTGAAGGCATGTCCATTCCCTTCATTTTGGTAATTATCGCGATCAGCAGTAAGCGGATTCATAAGATCATTGCCAATACCACTGAATAACGAGATTCGGCAAGGGTGCTTGCGATGAGGCGCCAGGTTAAATCCGGAAGCGGCAGTGTTGTTGGGTTAGCGATTGAGTCCTCAAAAACCCCAGCGGGAGATTTCGAACATATAATCTTGTTTTTGTTTCGCTTTCATGTGTCGTTTATAGTTGTAAAAGGCCCGAAGCCCCTCTGAGCGTACGCGCTTCTCAGGGGTTGAATGTTTTGGAATTTTATAGCGTTGAATTCTAATGTCATCGTGTAACCTGGAGTCTTGTCGGTTTAATTCTGCTGGTCTCATGATGTTAACTCCCGTTTCGTAAGGCTTGAGTTGAATGCATAGCGGAAAAGCTAAACACTAAGCCAAATGACCGGGTATCGGTATATCGCTAAATACCTAAATTCTGATAAATTGTTCCGGTGTGGAAAGAAGGGGGGGCAAAATATATCGCTGCTTCTGATGCGCTTATGTCGGCTGTATCTGTCTCAGGTCGCAGTAAAAAATAGCGGCTGAATTTGTTTTTTTCGAATAGTGCCGGTTTAGCGGGGGATTTTTGGCGCGGTTTGAAAGGTCAGTGGCCGTAACACTGGGCGGATGATTTAAAATTCGGCCTTGAGTAAAACATTAAAGACATCGATCAACAGATTAAAGAAGTCTGTTTTAAGCCAAAATAACACCCACGCCGGCAGAAAAACTGTCATGGCAAAAAGCAATAGCCGCAACAAACAGCGTAAAGAACTCTTTGATCGCCAGTATGAAGACGATGAACGCCGGGACGCTTTGATCGAGCAACTGGAAAGCAAGTTAAATCAAAAAACGGAAGTAGACGATTTGTTTATCATCCGCTGGCGTTTGTAATAACAGGGCTTGCCTGTTGTCAGGATGGCATATTGCAACCATAATGCAACTATAGTTCACGCCGAGGAATGAGTTATGCCTGCCCTGACCATTAAAAACATCCCTGAATCGCTTTATCAACAGCTAAAAAACGCCGCCGAATTGCATAGGCGGAGTATTAATAGTGAAGTTATTGTTTGTCTCGAAAAGACCTTAGCCGTCAGTAAAATAACGCCTGCAGACCGTTTAAGCCGCATTGAGCAATTGCGCTCCGGCATTAAAGCCAACAACATCACACCCGAAGATATTGAATTAGCCATTAACAGCGGCAGGCCATGATTGTTGCGGACACTAACATCGTCAGCTATCTATTTTTACCGACAGTCTATTCCGAAAAGGCGAGCCGACTTTATCTGCAAGATGCCGAATGGGCGGCTCCCAGCCTTTGGCGCAGCGAATTTCGTAATGTGCTGGCCCTGTACATCTGGCAGCAAATCTTAAGTTTGTCAGAAGCATTGGCAATACAAGAAGAAGCCGAAGCGTTAATGGCGGATCATGAATTTATTGTCACCTCCGTGCAAGTTTTAACGTTAACCGATAGCAGCAGTTGTTCGGCTTATGATTGCGAATTTGTCGCTCTGGCAAAACAGCTATCGATAAAGCTGGTGACGCAAGATAAAAAAATCCTGCGCGAATTTCCCGACGTTGCGTTATCGCTGGACGATTTTTGTTAACTAACTGTTGTGTATAAGCAAGTTTGCAGATGATTAACACCGCCAAAGGCCAGTTCAAAATCTTCTACAAAGAGGGGGCCGAACATCCCGAATACGTCCCTGATTTTGTGGTTGAAACGAAAGACTGTGTTTTGATGGTGAAAACCAAGTCGCAAGCGGAAATGGCGGTAAGGCTTGGAAGTATTTATTGATTCCGGATGATGAGGTGAAGGAAAATTTTCAGTTGGGGGATTATGTGCGGAGGTTTGAACGTTTGTGATTTTGTTGAACAGGCCGTTGATCCACTATTTGCCGATGGCGATTTGGACGGGGTAAGTGAATTTATCCGGACTTTCCAACTGCATGCTTGTGTGGATGTAGGATATAATTGATTTATATTCCAAATTTACTTAACACTCATAAATGGCTCAATTTTTTGAAATACACCCGGAGAGTCCGCAGCTGCGCTTGATACATCGGGCCGTAGACATCATCCGTAAAGGTGGCGTTATCGTTTATCCGACGGACTCGTCTTATGCGATTGCCTGCCATATAGGCGATAAGCAGGCGCTGGATAAAATCCGTCGGATCAGGCAGTTAGACGACAAACATAATTTTACTCTGGTGTGCAAGGATTTAACCCAGGTATCCATGTTCACCAAAATCAGTAATGACGCCTATCGGCTGATTAAGGCGTTATCGCCGGGAGCCTTCACCTTTATTTTGGAAGCTACGCGCGAAGTGCCGCGCCGTTTACAGCATCCCAAGAAAAAAACGGTAGGCATACGGGTTCCCGATCATCCTGTTGCGCAATTGCTGGTTCAGGAACTGGGCGAGCCCTTGTTTAGTTCTACCTTGATGTTGCCGGGAGAAGATGAGGCCTTGACCGATCCTTATGAGATCAGGAATAAACTTGAGCATGAGCTGGATCTGATAATTGACGCCGGTATTATTGAGTTTGAGCAAACGACTATTATCGAGTTTTCCGGTAGCGGTGCTGAAATCATCAGGCAGGGCAAGGGTCTTGCTCCGATGCTGGCGGGTTGAGGAGGCGGACATGATGGATGAATTAACACTTTTACAGCGCATAGTCGTCTGGATCTTGCCGGTGGTGTTTGCGATTACCGTGCATGAAGTGGCGCATGGCTGGATGGCAAAAAAATACGGTGATAACACGGCTTCGGTATTGGGCCGGTTAACTTTAAACCCGATTAAGCATATTGATTTGCTCGGCACTATTATCATCCCCGGTTTGTTATTGCTGTCCTTTACCGGATTTATTTTCGGTTGGGCAAAACCGGTTCCTGTCGATGCGCGGAATTTTAAAAATCCGCGGCGCGATATGGCGATAGTCGCTCTGGCCGGTCCTGTTGCGAATGTGTTGATGGCTGTCGGTTGGGCGTTAATAGCCCGAATAGGGGTGACGATAGGCGCGCAAACCGAAGCTGTCTCATTGCCGCTGATTTATACCGGGATTGCCGGTATTTCAATTAATCTGGTGTTGGCATTGGTTAATTTGTTGCCTATTCCGCCGTTGGACGGCAGTCGTATTTTGACGGGCATTTTGCCGAGTTATTGGGCGTGGCAATATAACCGATTGGAACGCTTCGGATTTATTATTTTGTTGGTGTTGTTATACACTAATATTTTGGGTTCGATTTTGGCCTATCCGATGTTTGTTGCGCAGAAAGTGTTTTTTTCAATTGCCGGGCTGTAGGTTGATTTTTACCCTGCTTTCCAGGTCCCGGTTCCTTTTGCCGTATTTCGAAGCTTGAGCATGAGCGAGAATATCGATCAAAATACGGCTGAAGTTTTAGATCAATCCCCGGTAGCCGCTATGCAGCCATTCGCGATGGTTAACGGCGCTCCTTTTGATAAGCTGCCGGACGATCTTTATATTCCGCCTGACGCGCTGGAAGTGTTGCTCGATACCTTTGAGGGGCCGCTTGACCTATTGCTGTATTTGATACGCAGGCAAAATCTGGATATTGTTAATATACCGATCGCGCAGATTACCCATCAATACATCGCCTATATTCAGATCATGGGTGAATTAAACCTGGAGCTGGCGGCGGAATACCTGGTGATGGCCGCATTGTTGGCGGAAATCAAGTCGAGAATGCTGTTGCCTAGGCAGCCCGATGCCGAAGAAGACGAGGAAGATCCGAGAGCAACGTTGATTCGCAGGTTGCAGGAATATGAGTTGATTAAAAATGCGGCCGAAGAAATTGATCAATTGCCGAGAATTGAGCGTGATATATTTGAAGTCGGCGTCGATGTGTCGACGCTAAAAAATGTCGAACAAAATTTGCCGGATATCCAGCTAAAAGAAATGCTGTTGGCATTTCAGGATGTACTTAAAAGAGTTGAGCAGCTCAGCCACCATCAAATTACCAAAGAGCCCTTATCTGTCCGTGAACGCATGTCAACCATTCTGGAAAACCTTAAAGGAGCGGATAGTCTCCTTTTCTCGCAGTTATTTGTCCGAAAAGAAGGTCGACACGGAGTCGTTGTCTCGTTTCTGGCAATCCTCGAGCTCAGCAAAGAACGACTCATCGATATTATCCAGTCAGAACCCTTTGCCGAAATCCGTGTCAGAACCGCCGGTGCCGGCGCCGGCGGTAGCTAAGCGTGTACCTAAGTCCAAGCCTTCGTCGCCGTCCCTCGATAGCGCCTGTCCTGAGTGCAGTCGAAGAGATCAGGATAGGTCTTTTATAACTGAACAACGTGAAATTAATGTGGAAATTAAACGTGTAGTTGAAGCCATTTTATTTGCTGCCAATCGGCCCATGACCTGCAAGCAGGTGCAGCAGGTTTTTCCTGAAATCGAACAGCCGGAACTACAGGAAATACAGGCGGCTTGCGAGGCGATCAAAGAGGATTACAGGTTCAGGCCGGTTGAATTAAAACAGGTGGCCAGCGGTTATCGTTTTCAGGTCAGGAAGGAGTTGTCGCGCTGGGTATCGCGGTTGTTTGAAGAAAAGCCGCCAAAATATTCCCGTGCATTATTGGAGACTCTGGCCATTATCGCCTATCGTCAACCGGCAACACGCGGGGATATTGAGGATATTCGCGGCGTCGGTGTCAGTTCAAGCATCATTCATACCCTGCTTGAGCGGGAGTGGATTCGAGTGGTGGCGCATAAAGAGGTACCGGGCAGGCCGGCCTTATACGGTACGACCAAACAATTTCTGGATTATTTTAATATTACGTCATTAAATGAACTGCCGACATTGCAAGAGATTCAGGAGCTTGACTTGTCGTTAGATACTACGCAACAACCCATGCAGGTAAAGAGTGAAGAACAAGAAACAACCGAACAAGTCACCCAAACAGCCGTCGGGCAGTTCAGCGAAACAGCCGAGCAGGGCGCCGAAGCCCTCGGGTAGACCGCTAAAGCCATCGCAAGGCGCGGCGCAACAACCGAATAATCCCCCGAAGCAATCCCCCTCTTTGCAAAGGGGGAGGGGCGACGCTAATCAGTCGGTCGACGGAGAGCGTATCCAAAAAGTGCTGGCGCGCGGCGGCGTTGGTTCCAGGCGGGAAATTGAGCGCTGGATTGATGAAGGGCGGTTGAAGATTAACGGTAAGTCTGCCGGCTTGGGCGACCGATTGAAAGAAGGGGATCATCTGTTGATCAATGATCGGGTTATTCATTGGGAAAAGTTTGTCGAACAGCCTACCCGAGTGCTGCTTTATCATAAGCCGGTCGGCGAAGTGGTTACCCGTCGTGATCCGGAAGGTCGTCCGGTGGTGTTTACGCAATTGCCGAAGTTGGCTGTCAGCCGTTGGATAGCGGTTGGCCGCCTGGACATCAATACGTCAGGATTATTATTGGTTACCAATAACGGCGAACTGGCTAATCGATTAATGCATCCGTCAACGCAAGTGGAGCGTGAATATGCGGTGCGTATTTTGGGCGAGGTTTCAGACGCGACCCTGGCAAAGCTTAAGCAAGGCGTGGAGCTTGAAGATGGCAAAGCCAAGTTTGACGATATTATATTTTTCGGCGGTGAGGGTGCCAATAAATGGTACAACGTTATCGTTGCCGAAGGGCGTAACAGATTGGTAAGGCGATTGTGGGAGTCGCAGGAACTTATCGTCAGCCGTTTAATGCGGGTGCGCTATGGGCCGGTGGTATTGCCGGAGCGACTGAAAGCCCGTGCGTTTTATGAGTTGACCGATAAAGAACTGGACTTGCTGTTTGAATTTGCGGGGATGGCAAGTGAAAAGCCTGCGCACTTAACCAAGCCTGACGTTAAATCGCATAAGTCAGCAAAGCGATAACGGCGCGAGTCGGATTGCCCGCAAGGCGCAGGGCTTGGTGTAATCCGAGCCCTCTGCCGTTAATTTATTTAGCCAGGACAACTTGGTTTCTGCCTTTATTTTTGGCGGTATACATGGCCTTATCCGCGCGCAGAATGAACGACTCGATAGAATCATTGCCGCGTAAGGTGCTGACGCCCAGGCTTGCTGTGATCTTGATGGTTTCCATGCCGTAGGCTATCGTATGATTTTCGATTGAGGCGCGAATTCGATCGGCAAGCAATTCTGCGCCGTTAGCGTCGGTGTCGCTTAATAAGATCACGAATTCTTCGCCGCCATAACGGAAAATAATATCGCTATTTCTTAGGCTTTCTTTAATCCATTTTGCACAAAAAGCCAGTGTGGTGTCGCCGCAATCGTGGCCGTATGTATCATTGATGGCTTTGAAGTGGTCGATGTCAAAGAAAATCAGCGATAAATTTGTGGCATTGCGTATAGCAAGGCTTATTTCCCGTTTAATGGAGTCGTTGAATGAAGCTCTGTTATTGGTTTGGGTGAGCGGATCCGTATGAGCCATTTTCAAAGCTTGATGGAATAAAGTTGCATTTTTCAACGGATAAATTAAGCAGCAAAGCAGCGTTTCCAGTAGCTGGAGATCCGAATCGCTGAATCGATGGTTGCGCATCAGTTTTAATTTGCCCAGTTGTTGTTGTTCAACCTTAAGCGCGTAGCTGCAAGAGTGTCGCGTGAAAACGCCGCTTTTTACTTCCAGGCCAAATTCTTCGTTTGTATAAACAAAGGCGCTATGAGGAATCTTATGGGCGATTTTACTGCTGAAGATCGCGATCAGTTCATTGAATTCCAACGTCGTTTGCAAGGCGCTACTAATGTCATAATTATCGAGGTTAACTGCCTTTGTTGCTTCAAAAGTGTTATTGCTGATAATCGCTAGGTTTGCTGATTTAGGGGTCATGGACGTTTCCTCGTAGATTGGAGCTATTACGTTGCAATAACAAAAGCGAAGGGTATGCCATTTATTGAAATATCAATAATAATCAGCGTGTTGATTGGGTGTCTTGCTTTAAATTTGGTTGTTGTCATAAAGTTGACGCGGCTAAGTGGCAAGGGATTGCCGGTGGGGTGGCTTAGGCGGCTGTTTTGTTGCCGTTATGATTGATTCGATTGCCGGGAAATAACGGGTGATGGCCGTTTGGATTTTTGCGTGAGACCTTGGAGATAAAAGTAATGGCTGGTTTGAATCTGCTGTTTGCGTTTTGGATGCATAATCGAGTGGGTTGGTCATGAATGGCTTTTAAGTGTCGAAGTGATAAAAAATCGCCTATTAATCCGTAAGCAGTTATAAAATGGATCCTGATGCTCAGCTAATTGGTTGATTGGTTCAGAACGCTGCTGTGTGCTGAATTTATGCTGGATAGATGTCATGGCGGCTATAAAATCAGCAACATTGCGACAGGAAAAGATGATAAAATCCCCAGTATTTTTTGAATCGCAGTGCATGGAATTTAAAAATCATGCCATCAAGTTAACAGCGCCCTGGATTACTTAAGCAGAAGAAAAGGTCTAGAACAGAACATGTCCATGAGCTAATTCAAATGAATAAAAAAAACACCTTAAATATTATTCCAGTCATTCTGTGTGGCGGTTCGGGCACAAGGCTTTGGCCGCTATCGCGTTCAGGTTTTCCCAAGCAGTTTTTAGTGTTATCGGGTACGGCGAGTTTGTTTCAGCAAGCGGTGGAACGCATCAATGATTTAGCCTCTACTGACATTGCGGTGGGAGCGACTTTGGTGGTGACTAACGAAGAGCACCGTTTTTTGGCATTGGATCAGTTACGGGAGATGAAGGCTGTATCAGCCACATTGCTGTTGGAACCTGTTGGTAAGAATACGGCCCCCGCTTTAACGTTGGCTGCATTGCAGGCGACTGACAATGGGGAAGATCCTATTTTGGTGGTGACGCCTGCCGATCAAACGGTGATGGATAGTGCGGCATTTACGCAAGCGTTGCAGAATAGTATTCGTGTTGCGGATACTGGGGCGATTGTGATTTTAGGCATTGCCCCGGATAAGCCTGAGACGGGTTACGGTTACATTAGGCGTCAAGGTGACGTGGGGCGGCATGGTGAATACGCTGTCGCCCAGTTTGCCGAAAAACCCAATCCGGAAATGGCGGAAAAATATCTGGAAAGTGGCGATTACCTCTGGAACAGCGGCATGTTTGTGTTAAAAGCGAGCACTTGGCTCAAAGCATTAAAACACTTCCGTTCGGATATTGTAGAGGCTACGCAGCAATCATGGACGGGCAAAGCGACGGACGCGCAGTTTGTGCGCCCCAATTCAGGCGATTTTGCGCTTATTGCCAGTGATTCCATCGATTATGCTGTCGCAGAAAAGTGTCCCAATTCTCCATTTGCCATCAAGATGGTGCCGCTTGACGCGGGATGGAATGATTTGGGAGCGTGGGACGCAGTTTGGCAAGTGGGCCGGCAAGATAACAATGGCAATGTGACGCAGGGCGACACATTAACAGTAGACACCTGCAACACCTTGATTCATGCCAGCAGTCGTTTAGTGAGTACGGTAGGCGTCAATAATTTGATTGTGGTGGAGACGGCCGATGCCGTGCTAGTGGCAGATCGCAATCAAAGCCAGCACGTTAAACAATTGGTCAGTGCGCTTGAAGCGCAAGAGCGATCAGAGCATCGCTTGCCGCGCAAGGTGCATCGCCCGTGGGGTTGGTACGACAGTATCGATGAGAGTGAACGCTTTAAGGTGAAGCGTATTCAAGTGAAGCCAGGGGCGAGTTTGAGCTTGCAAAAACACTATCATCGGACTGAGCACTGGATTGTAGTGAAAGGTACGGCTGAAGTGACGTGCGGCGATCAAACATTTATGCTGACGGAAAACCAATCGACGTATATTCCGCTCGGCGAAGTCCATCGTCTTCATAATCCAGGCACGATCCCGCTGGAAATTATTGAAGTGCAATCAGGTAGTTATTTAGGGGAGGATGATATTATGCGATTTGAGGATCATTATGGTAGATAAAGCAAATAAGGCCGAGCACACTAAGGTTGCGCTTATTACTGGAATTACTGGGCAGGACGGCGCCTATCTAGCTGAATTTTTACTTGAAAAAGGCTATGTGGTGCATGGCATTAAGCGACGCTCGTCGCTGTTTAATACTGATCGTATCGATCATCTCTATCAGGATCCGCATGTCAAGAATGCGCGCTTCTTTTTGCATTTTGGCGATTTGACCGATGCAACCAACCTGATTCGCATCATCCAGCAAGTTCAACCGGATGAGATTTATAACCTTGCCGCGATGAGTCATGTCGCGGTGAGCTTTGACACTCCCGAGTATACGGCCAATGCCGACGGTATCGGCACCTTGCGCATACTTGAGGCTATCCGCATTCTCGGCCTGGAAAAAAAGACCCGTTTCTACCAAGCGTCTACTTCCGAGCTTTACGGGCTGGTCCAGGAAACGCCGCAGAAAGAGACCACTCCGTTTTATCCGCGATCACCCTATGCTGTTGCCAAACTTTACGGTTATTGGATTACCGTCAATTATCGCGAGGCTTATGGCATGTATGCCTGCAATGGCATTCTGTTTAACCACGAAAGCCCAATACGCGGCGAAACCTTTGTTACTCGAAAAATTACCCGTGCTTTAGCGCGGATCAAGCTCAATCTGCAAGATTGTCTTTATCTAGGTAATCTCGATGCGCTACGTGATTGGGGACATGCCAAGGATTATGTCGAGATGCAGTGGTTAATGCTGCAACAGGAGCAGGCCGATGATTTTGTTATTGCGACCGGCGTTCAATATAGCGTACGGCAATTCGTCGAGATTGCGGCAAAAGAGCTGGGCATCCTGATCAAATGGCAAGGCAGCGGAGTAGAAGAAAAGGGTTACGATGAGCAAGGTCGCTGCATCGTTCAGGTTGATGCGCGTTACTTCCGCCCTACCGAAGTCGAAACATTATTGGGTGATCCGAGCAAAGCAAAAGAAAAGCTCGGCTGGACGCCGAAGATAACTTTCCATGCATTAGTTTCCGAAATGGTGCGTGAAGACCTTAAGGCGGCCGAGCGCGACGAGCTGGTTAAAAAGCACGGCTTTGCCGCTTACGATTATCACGAGTAAGTCATCAGCAATGAATAAGCATACAAAAATATATATTGCCGGACACCGGGGGCTGGCGGGTAGCGCCATCATGCGTGAGTTGCAACGACAAGGTTACTCCAACTTGATAGGGCGCACCCATGCCGAACTGGATTTGGAAGATGCCGGATCCACGCAGCAATTTTTTGAGCAGGAGCGGCCTGAGATCGTGTTTCTGGCCGCCGCTAAAGTCGGCGGTATTCAGGCCAATAACAGTTATCCGGTGGAATTCCTGATGAATAATCTGTTGATTGAGGCGAATGTCTGTCGCGCCGCTTATGCCTCAGGCGTGAAGCGCTTGATATTTTTAGGCAGCTCATGCATCTATCCACGTGATTGCCCGCAACCGATCAAGGAAGAATATCTGCTCACCGGGCAGCTTGAATCGACCAACCGTGCCTATGCGCTGGCTAAGATTGCCGGTATCGAAATGTGCTGGGCATACAATCGCCAATACGGCGCGAAATGGTTGGCGGCTATGCCCACTAATTTGTATGGTCCGGGCGATAATTATGATTTGAACAATTCACATGTATTGCCCGCCTTGATACGTAAAATACATGAAGCAAAAGTTGCCGGGGTTGATGAGGTAGTGCTGTGGGGTAGTGGTACGCCCAAGCGCGAGTTTTTGTACGTGGACGATCTGGCAAATGCACTGGTATTTTTGGCGTCATTAGATGATGAGCGCTATGACGCTTTGACCAATCCGGCCCTGTGTCCATTGATTAATGTGGGAACAGGTGAGGAGCTGACTATTCGCAAACTGGCGGGAATGTGTGCCGATGTCGTGGGCTATAACGGTAGATTCATACAAGACACATCCAAGCCCGACGGCACGATGCGTAAGGTATTGGATGTATCCAAAATTGGCAAATTGGGGTGGAAGGCAAGCACCAGCCTGGAAGATGGAATTCATCTGACTTACAAAGCATTCGGAGACAATTTGGTATGAGAGCAATTGATGGATTAGGCTCGCGGATAAATGCGAGGTTCAACTTGAAATCTTCTTTTGCTTACCTAAAAAACTCAAGATATTTCATATGACATCTACCCTATCCCTTATTGGCAGAGAAAAAGAGCTTTTTGTTCAGGACATGAGCAATCATGAGAGCGAGCTTAAGCAAATTGTAGCGTCAGCAACTTTCCTTGTGATTGGAGGGGCGGGGTCGATTGGGCAAGCGGTAACTAAGGAGATATTCAAAAGAAACCCGAAAAAACTTCACGTAGTTGATATCAGCGAAAACAACATGGTGGAGCTGGTGCGCGATGTCAGAAGCTCTTATGGCTACATCGACGGCGATTTTCAGACCTTTGCGCTCGACATCGATTCGGTTGAATATGACGCTCTAATCAAAGCTGATGGCCAATATGACTATGTGCTTAACCTCTCTGCGTTAAAACACGTCAGGAGCGAAAAAGATCCGTTTACATTGATGCGTATGATTGATGTGAATATTTTTAATACCGAAAAGACGTTGCTTCAAGCTATAGCTAATAAGACAAAAAAATATTTTTGCGTCTCGACCGATAAGGCAGCCAACCCCGTCAATATGATGGGTGCGTCAAAGCGAATCATGGAGATGTTCTTGATGAGGAGAAGCTTGGAAATCAATATCTCCACGGCTCGTTTTGCCAATGTTGCGTTCTCGGACGGATCGCTGTTACATGGCTTCAATCAGCGGATTCAAAAAAGGCAGCCCATCGTTGCTCCGCAGGACATTAAACGTTATTTTGTTACGCCTAAAGAAGCGGGCGAGTTATGTCTTATGTCTTGTATCTTTGGCGATAACAGAGATATTTTCTTCCCGAGACTTAGCGAAGAGCTTCACTTGATTTCATTTGCCGAGATTGCTGTTAAATATCTCAAGCAGATTGGGTATGAGCCCTATCTATGCGCATCCGAAGATGAGGCTCGGAGGCTCGCAGAAATACTGCCGACTCAAGGAAAGTGGCCGTGTTTATTCACTGATAGCGACACAACCGGAGAAAAGGATTTTGAAGAGTTTTATACGGAACATGAAGTGCTCGATATGAAGCGGTTTCATAATTTAGGAGTCATTAAAAATGAGCCCATTTTCGATAATCAGGCACTTGAAGAATTTACTCAATATATTCACGCTAGAAAGAATGTTAAGAGTTGGACCAAAGAAGAAATCGTCGCTTTGTTCTTCAAAATGATCCCTGATTTTGGGCACAAAGAAACCGGCAAATATCTAGACGGAAAAATGTAGGGGTATGATGTATCAAAATGTTGTTGATTTTATCCGTAATCTCTATCTGACGACAGAGTTTATTCCATTGCACGAGCCGAAATTCGTCGGCAATGAGAAAGCGTATGTGCTTGATTGCATCGATTCGACTTTCGTGTCCAGCGTGGGTAAATACGTCGATCGATTTGAGCAGATGATGGTCGATTACACGGGCGCAAAGTATGCCGTTGCCACGGTTAATGGGACAGCGGCATTGCATATTGCCCTGAGATTGGTTGGCGTAAATCAGGGTGATGAAGTGATCACTCAGTCTTTGTCTTTCGTCGCCACTTGCAACGCAATCAGTTATTGCGGAGCAATGCCGGTATTTGTCGATGTGGATCGGGATACGCTTGGAATGAGTCCTGGCAGTTTGCGATCCTTTCTATCAATCAACACAGTTCATACATCGGCAGGCTGTATCAACAAGTCAACCGGACGAAAAATTTCGGCTGTCGTTCCTATGCATACTTTCGGACTTCCTTGTCGAATTGATGAAATAGCTAAGGTTTGTGAAGAGTTCAGTGTTCCTCTTATTGAAGATGCCGCCGAAAGTTTGGGTAGTTATTACCAAGCTAAGCATACCGGGACATTTGGTAAACTCGCTGCATTCAGCTTCAATGGCAACAAAACTATCACAACGGGTGGTGGTGGAATGATTGTGACTAATGATGAAGCATTAGCAAAGCGTGCAAAGCATATCACCACGACAGCAAAGCAACCTCATCCCTATGAGTTCATTCACGACGAAATTGGATACAACTACCGTTTGCCAAATATTAATGCTGCTTTGGGGTGTGCGCAGATGGAGAGTTTGCCGCGTCTTTTGGAAAGCAAAAGGTCAATAGCATCGGTTTACAAAGAGTTTTTTTCGGCTACAAATTTCATCTTCGTTGATGAGCTGGCTGAGGCAAGTTCGAACTATTGGCTCAACGCCCTTATTCTGGAAGATAAGCAAGCTCGAGATGTCTTTTTGAAAGAACTCAACGAGGCTGGCGTGATGTCGCGACCCGTTTGGCGGTTGATGAATGAGCTCGCAATGTTTCACGATTGCCAATGTTCCGATCTGTCCAATGCTCAGTGGCTTGAAGAGCGAGTCGTAAATATTCCGAGTAGTGCGCAACTCTAGTGAAGCCCAAACTGATACTGATAGGCGGCGGCGGGCATTGCGCATCTTGCATTGATGTCATCGAGCAAGAAGATAAATTCGAAATTGCCGGCATAGTGGACAGTAATACTACTGGCGGAATGCTGCTTGGATATTCCATTCTCGGTAGCGATGAGGATCTCCCTGCGCTTCGTTCAAGTTACGATTACGCGCTCATAACCATTGGGCAGATTAAAAGCCCCTCGACACGCATTCGGCTTTTTGACTATGCCAAGGCGAACGGGTTTGCTTTTCCAGTGGTCGTTTCTCCCAGAGCCTATATTTCCAAGCATGCATTAGTAGGTGAAGGCTCGATCATTATGCACGATGCGTTGATCAACTCTCGCGCTGTTGTTGGCGGCAATTGCATTATCAATACTAAAGCGCTCATTGAACATGACGGAATTGTTGAGGATAATTGCCATATATCAACAGGGGCCATTATCAACGGAGGAACCCTTGTCAGGAAAGGGACCTTTGTGGGAAGCAATGCGGTGACAAAAGAATACGTTGAGACCAAGGAAAATGATTTCATCAAAGCCGGATCCCTTTTTACGGGCTATTTAAATGACTAAGATTTTTATTATTGCCGAAGCAGGAGTCAATCATAATGGCTCACTTGAGCTGGCTAAAAAACTTGTAGATGTTGCGGTTGATGCGGGAGTGGATGCCGTTAAGTTTCAGACTTTCAAAGCTCACAAGCTAGTGAGTAAAAGTGCGCAAAAAGCCGCATATCAAAAACAAACCACTTCTGCTGAGGAATCTCAGTATGAAATGATCAAGAAACTTGAGCTTGATGAAAATGCACATCGCGAACTCATCAGTTACTGCAATGAAAAGCAAATCATGTTTCTCTCGACTCCGTTCGATCATGACAGCATTGAGTTGTTGAATGGTCTCGGGATGCCGATCTTCAAGATTCCCAGTGGTGAAATCACTAGTCTTCCCTATCTGCGGCATGTGGGGAGTTTCGGTAAAGAGGTAATTCTTTCGACGGGGATGGCTGATCTAGGTGAGATTGAAGATGCGTTGGATGTCTTAATACAGGCGGGAGTCTCTAAAGAAAAGATCACTGTGCTGCACGCTACAACCGAGTACCCGTGCCCTATAGATGAGGTTAACCTTCGTGCCATGCAGACAATCGGTGCTGCCTTTAACGTCAAGGTTGGATATTCTGATCATACGCAAGGCATTGAGGTGCCGATAGCTGCGGTTGCAATGGGCGCTCGCGTGATTGAAAAGCACTTTACGCTGGATCGCACCATGGAAGGGCCTGATCATAAAGCCAGTTTGGAGCCGAGTGAGCTCAAAGCAATGGTGCAGGGTATCCGTCATGTGTCTCAAGCGCTGGGTAATGGCATCAAGAAGCCAAGCAAGAGCGAAGCAAATAACATCGCCATCGCCAGAAAAAGTATTGTCGCTGCATGTCAAATTAAGATCGGTGAGCCTTTTAGCGAAGACAATATCACTATCAAACGTCCTGGAAATGGGATTAGCCCTATGCGTTGGGATGAAGTTATAGGTCAAGTTGCGCAAAGGGATTATAAAGAGGATGACCTGATATGAATGGCACAGGGAAAATGGAGAATTTAGAAGAGTTCGTTATGGGGATGTGGGGTAATAGTTTTGCTTGATAGCGATGTGGCAGTGCTTTACAGTGTCAAGGCAGAAAGATTTAATGAAGTGGTGCAAAATAATCCTGATAAATTTCCGCAGGATTATATGTTCGAGCTTAGTGAAGCGGAGCTTGCAGATTTGCGGTCGACATTTTCGAACGCAAAATTTGTAAAAACAAGAGTTGCGCCGAAAGCCTTTGCTGAAAAAGGCTTGTACATGATGTCCACAATACTACCAAGCAGGCGAGCCATAGAGGCTACCTTTGCTATCATTGAGACCTATTCAAGAATCAGGGAGCTATCCAGAAGTGCCAGGGAATTATCAGTAGTTCAAGGTAAAACCGAACAAAAATCACTCATGCAAAAAAGCGGCGAGTTAATCACCAAAATCTTCGATGACGATTTACAAACAAGTGGCACAGAAACATCTATCGAACTGCACTCCACCGTTTTGAAGTTCAAACATACGGTAAAGAAGAAAAACAAATGAGGAAAATCTGTGTCGTTACCGGTACGCGAGCCGAATATGGACTCCTTTATTGGCTGATGAAAGAAATTCAGTCCGATACAAGCCTGGAGCTTCAGGTCATCGTGACAGGGATGCATCTTTCCCCTGAATTCGGGCTTACCTACAGAGAAATTGAAAGGGAATTTTCAATCAATAAAAAAATTGAAATACTCCTGTCATCAGATACGTCCATTGGTATTTCCAAGTCGATGGGCTTGGCGCAAATTTCTTTCGCTGAAGCCTATGAACAGTTGAGTCCTGATATTGTCATCGTGTTGGGTGACAGGTTCGAAATCTTTAGTGCATCCACGGCAGCAATGATTGCACGGATTCCCATTGCACACATACATGGCGGCGAAACGACCGAGGGCGCATTTGATGAGGCGATTAGGCATTCAATTACCAAAATGAGCCATCTGCATTTTGTAGCTACTGAAGAGTATCGGCAGCGCGTTATTCAGCTTGGTGAAGATCGCAATAAGGTGTTCAATTTTGGAGCGCCTGGGCTTGATAACATTAATAACCTTCAGTTGTTATCAAAGGATGAGCTTGAGAGAAGTATTGGCTTCAAATTCGGAATGAAAAATCTTTTAGTTACTTTTCACCCTGTAACCTTGGAAAGGAGTACAGCGAAAGAACAGTTTCAGCAGCTTTTGATTGTATTGGACGATCTTGGCGACACCCGTGTCATCTTCACGAAAGCCAACGCTGATACAGATGGCAGAGCTATCAATTTCATGATTGACAGTTATGTCTCTGCTAACCCAAACAAGGCAATTGCTTTTACTTCTCTTGGGCAACTCCGATATCTCTCTGCGCTTCAGTATGTCGATGCCGTGGTTGGAAATAGTTCAAGTGGTTTAATTGAGGCTCCATCGTTTAAAATTGGCACTATCAATATTGGAGATCGCCAAAAAGGTCGGATTAAGGCGGATAGTGTGATAGATTGTGCGCCCGATAGAAATGCGATTATCAATGCCATACAGCAACTTTACTCTTCAGGGTTTCAGAATAGTCTTTGTGATATTAGAAATCCATACGGTGAGGGCGGTTCATCAAAAAAGATTGTGGACATACTACGTTCGCATCCATTGACGCAGCTTCTAAAAAAAATATTTAATGACTTACCTCGTTCGCCGGCAGCATGAATAATTACCAAAAGATTCTTCTTTCACCCAATGCGACGATTCGCCGAGCGCTTGAAATAATTGATAGCGGCGCGATGAAGATTGCGCTAGTGGTAGATGAAAATAAAAAGCTGCTGGGGACGCTAACTGATGGTGATATACGTCGATCTATACTCAATGGGATGGGGCTTGATGATTTAGTCGAAACTATTTACTACCGAACACCGACCACATGCGGAATCAATGACTCAAAGGAAAAGATACTTCAGCTTGCTGTTGCTCACAAGTTGTACCAAATTCCGGTTGTTGATGCTGAAGGCAGAATAGTTAGTATTGTTGAAGTCGATGAGCTGCTCCAGCCTGCGCATCGCACGAACAAGGTTGTTCTAATGGCCGGTGGCTTAGGTGCGCGCCTGAGTCCACTTACGGACACCGTACCCAAGCCCATGCTTCACGTCGGGAACAAGCCTATTCTGGAAACTATCATCGAGAATTTTTCTAAGTACGGTTATACCGACATTATTCTAAGCGTTAGCTATAAGTCGCATGTTATCGAAGAGTATTTCGGTGACGGGGCGGAGTTCGGAGTGAGGATCGAATATGTTCATGAGACTAAGCGGATGGGCACGGCAGGTGCGTTAAGCCTTGTGCGCGACAACTTGACTGAGCCTTTCTTCGTAATGAACGGGGACTTGTTGACCAATATAAATTTTGAACATATGCATGACTATCATTTTTCGCATGATGCGGTCGCTACGATGGCGGTACGAGAATACGATTTCCAAGTGCCCTACGGCGTTGTGAATGTTCGCGACGGTAGAATTGTCTCCATCGAAGAAAAGCCGGTTCATAAATTTTTCGTCAGCGCAGGAATTTACATGCTTTCGCCACAAGCTTTGGCAAGCATCCCTGACGGGGAACTTTTTGATATGCCGACTCTTTTCGAAAAGCTAATTGAAGGTGGCGGCAACTCAGTATCGTTTCCAGTCAGGGAATATTGGTTGGATATAGGGAGAATAGGCGATTATGAGAGGGCGAATAATGAATACAGTAAGGTGTTTTTTTAATGTATAAAGATAAAACTTTTTTAGCAGTCATTCCGGCGCGAGGAGGGAGCAAGCGATTGAGTCGAAAAAATGTTATCGAACTTGGCGGCAAGCCGCTCATAACATGGACAGTCGAAGCTGCCCTTGCGTGTCAATTTTTTGATGAGGTAATGGTAACAACAGATGACGATGAAATTGCGGGAATAGCCCGAAAGAATGGTGCAACAGTGCCGTTCATTCGCCCGGCATTCTTGGCAACCGATAAGGCAAGTAGTTTTGATGTTGTCAAACACACCATTGAATATTATCGAGACGAATTAGGTCGAGAGTTTGATTTTGTTGTCATGCTTCAACCAACTTCGCCACTTAGATCATCAAAGAATATTTTGGAGGCAGTCGAGAGTTTAATAACCAAAAATGCAGACGCAATTATATCAGTTTGCGAAGCCGAGCATTCACCGTTATGGATGGGCATGTTATCGGCAGACGATAGTTTATCGGAGTTCAGATTGAATGAAATCGATGGTGTTTGCAGTCAAGATTTGCCAAAGTACTATCGATTGAATGGTGCAATTTATATTTGTAATGTTGCCAAATTAATAGAGGAGGGGACATTCTTTATTTCCGGCAACCTATACGCTTACAAAATGAATTTAAATGAATCAGTGGATATTGACACTATGGCAAATATTCATATGGTAGAAATCTATATGAAACATTTTAAAGAGTGTTGAGTGATAATTCGATATGTATAAAGATAAAACATTTCTTGCTATTATTCCTGCCCGCGGAGGAAGCAAAGGGCTTCCAAGAAAAAACATCAGGGAGCTTTGTGGCAAGCCGCTTATCGCATGGAGTATTGAAGCGGGACTTGGCAGTAAGTACATTGATGAAGTAATGGTAACGACTGATAGTGAGGAAATCGCAAGCATAGCGCGCAAGTGCGGTGCATCCGTTCCATTCATCAGGCCGGAAGAATTGGCTAGCGATACGGCCACGTCTTTTGATGTCGTCATGCATGCAATCAACTTCTATGAAAATGAATTGCATAAGCGGTTTGATTACATAGTGTTGCTGGAACCTACGTCACCCTTGCGTGAGAAAGGCGATATTGATGGGATGATTGAAAAAATCAGTGCATTGGAAGAGAGCTACGATGCCATTGTCAGTGTCGGTGAGGTGCATGAGCATCCTTCGATCATGAAAAAACTAGTAGGCAACGACATTGAGTCTTATTGTAAAGAGTTGATTATGGCAACACGCAGACAAGACAATGAAATCGCATATTTTCCCTACGGCGTTGCTTACATGGTTAAAATGAAGACTCTGCTTGAGGAAAAATCCTTTTATCCGCGTCGAACGACGCATCAATTGATTAAGCGATATCAATGCTACGAGATTGATGATATTTATGATTTTTTGGCAATAGAAAATATTCTGAAATATGAATGGGAGCTAAAATGAAGTACTTGGTTATTGGGCTTGGTTCAATGGGTAAAAGAAGGCTTCGTAACCTTCAAGTCTTGGGAATAGAAGAGGTTGCCGGATTCGACACTAGTGCGGATAGACGGCAAGAGTCTCAAGAGAAATACGGCATTACAGTTTTTGAAAATTTGGAAGCTGCAATTCAGGAATTTGATCCCCAGGTATTTATTATTTCGACTCCCCCCGATCTTCACATGCATTATGCCTATTACGCTTACGAACGTGGCATAAGTTGTTTCATCGAGGCATCTGTAGTAGACGCAGACAAAATAAAGCGGTTAGGCGAGAATGTCAGTGGAACCGCCATTGTTATGGCCCCATCCTGCACGATGCGTTATTACCCCGGTCCAAAAAAAATCAAAGAGCTTATTCAGGCTAACGCTATCGGAAAAGTTCTGAATGTTAACTATCAGACCGGTCAGTATTTACCCGACTGGCATCCGTGGGAGAAAATTGAAGAATTTTATGTGTCTAAACGGGAAACTGGCGGTGCTCGTGAAATCGTTCCATTTGAGCTTACGTGGCTGAATGATATTTTTGGCGAGGCTAAAGCAGCGGCATGTGTCAAAGCCAAATTAACGGATATGCCGGCGGACATTGATGACATCTATCATTGCTTACTTCGTTATGACGGCAATATTCTTGTGAATATGACAGTAGAAGTGGTTTCGCGACCTAAAGCTACACGTGAAATGCGTATACTTGGAAGTGACGGAGAAATTGTATTTAGTGCGGACTCCAATAGTGTTCGCTATATCAATACATCAATGGAAGAATGGAATGAATTCAAATTCGATAAAGGAACTATTGAAAGCCAGTACATCAATCCTGAAGAGCCCTACATTGCCGAAATGAGAGATTTTGTTGCTGCTGTTAGTGCAAAAGATCAAAAACTGTATCCAAACTCGCTGGATGATGACTATGTTGTTCTCCAAACGTTATATGACCTTGAACAAATGACTGGAGTCTGCGCATGAATTACCAAGAACGACTATTAAAAGCCATTCCTGGCGGAGCACACACCTATTCGCGCGGTTACGACCAATATCCCACTAACGCTCCGCAAATTCTGGTTCGGGGTAAAGGTGCGTACATATACGATTCTGAAGGTAAAAAATATCTCGATTACGGTATGGCTTTGCGTGCTGTAAATATTGGTTACGCCGAAGATGAAATTGATGCGGCAGCTATTGAGCAGATCAAAAATGGTAACAACCTGACGCGACCATCGATGATTGAGTTGGAGGCCGCGGAATTGCTGGTTGAAATGATCGATTCCGTGGATATGGTGAAGTTTACCAAGAATGGTTCTACGGCTGTTTCAGCAGCAGTCAAACTTGCGCGTGCGTATACAGGAAGAGAGTTGGTGGCGCGTTGCGCAGAACACCCATTCTTTTCATATGACGACTGGTTTATCGCTTCTACGCCCCTTACTCGTGGCATACCGCAAGAAACTATCGAGAAAACTAAAATGTTTCGCTACAACGATATTGCTTCGTTGGAAGCGTTGATAGCAGAGCATCCGGGCCAGTTTGCCTGTGTAGTTTTGGAGCCTGCCGCCACCGAAGAGCCAAAAGAAGGTTTCTTGCTGCAAGTGCAAGCGTTATGTCGGAAACACGGTATTGTCTTCGTCTTGGATGAAATGATCACTGGGTTCCGCTGGCACATGAAAGGAGCGCAACATATGTATGGCGTAACTCCTGATTTATGCACCTTCGGAAAGGCTATGGCCAATGGTTTTGCGGTTGCCTGCATTGCCGGAAAACGGGAAATTATGGAGCTTGGCTCGATCGAATTTGAAGGAAGGGAGCGGGTATTCTTATTGTCCACCACGCATGGCGCCGAGATGTGCGGATTAGGCGCTTTCGTTGCTACGATGCGATTCATGCACAAGCATAACGTAGTTGAGCATCTATGGGACTACGGTAACAAACTGACGGCTATGATGCAGCGTCAGGCAGAGGCGCATGGCGTCGGAGACAGCTTTAAAGTAGGCGGGATAGTGTGCTCGCCTTATTACCTGACATTGGATAGATTAGGCGCTAATTCGCTAGGGCTGCGTACTTTGTTTTCGCAGGAAATGATTCGTAACGGTGTGCTTATGCCATGGATTGCATTATCTTATAGACACGGTGAAGATGCGCTTGCCGAAACTGAACGAGCGATTGATGCAACTTTTAAAATCTATCGCCAAGCGTTGGAAGAGGGGGTCGAGAAATATCTAAATGGCCCCGCCATAAAACCAGTATTTAGAAAGCACAACTGATGCGTGTTGCCTTGGTATCCCTTAATCAGGCTTGGGAAAACAAAAGTGATAATTTCCGAGCTTGTCGTTCTTATGTACAGAGAGCAAAAGCACAAGATGCGGAATTAGTCATATTCCCTGAGATGACACTTACCGCTTTTTCCATGAATACCGAGGATACTGCGGAGGACCGTGCGTCATCCGCAACTGTCAAGTTGTTCAAGGAGCTAGCTCAAGAACTTCAAATTGCGATTGTCTTTGGCGTGGTTTTTCGTGACGGCGACAAATCAATTAATAATGCTGTCTTGGTTGATTCCGATGGGGTTGTTCAGGGAAACTACAGTAAAATCCATCCGTTTAGTTTTGCCGGAGAAGATGGCATCTTCAACGGAGGCAATGAAATTTGCGTGGCTAAACTAGGGGCGATGTCAATAGGGTTGACCATATGCTATGACTTGAGATTTCCTGAAATTTATAGTGCGCTTGGCAAGCAATGTGAGCTGATTATTAATATTGCCAATTGGCCGGCGAGAAGAGTTAAACATTGGAACGTACTCCTCAATGCAAGAGCGATTGAAAATCAACTATTTATTGTTGGAGTGAATCGAATCGGCACAGATGGCAATGGGCTGGAGTACGCAAAAAGCTCACAAGTTATCAATCCAAATGGTGAGTTATTAAGTCCTGAAACGACAGTTGATGAACTGGATGTTTTTTATGTTGATTCGGAATTTATCAGTAAATTTAAGCAAACGTTTTCCACTACGCAGGACCGTAAACCTTCGCTCTATAAATCTATCTTGTGATAGGGTATGTTAAAAAATAAAGTTATCGTGATTACCGGCGGTGCCGGATTAATAGGGCAGGAGTTTGTAAAGGCCGTCGTCAAGCAAAATGGCGTTGCGATCGTTGCCGATATGAATGAAGAAATGGGGGTTCAAGTAGAAACAGAATTTCGCCAACAACTGGCGTCATCAAGGGTCGATTTTATTCGGCTTGATATCACCTCTAAAGAATCTATCGCCGCAATGGTAAACGAAGTGCATGGCCGCTATGGCCGAATTGATGCGCTGGTAAATAATGCCTATCCCCGCAACAAGAATTATGGCCGCCATTTTTTCGATGTTGAATATGAAGATTTCTGTGAAAACCTCAATCTTAATCTCGGGGGATACTTTTTGACCGGTCAGCAATTGGCATGTTACTTTCAAAAGCAAGGTTATGGGAACATCGTCAATATTTCCTCCATTTATGGGATGATGGCTCCTAGATTCGAGGTTTATGACAATACGGCAATGACCGTGCCCGTTGAATATGCCGCTATCAAATCGGCCATCATTCATCTGACCAAGTACATGGCGAAGTATTTCAAGGGAATGAATATCCGTGTAAATACGCTTAGTCCCGGCGGGATTCTCGACCAACAGCCAACCGAATTTTTAGATGCGTATGGAAGGCAATGCATTAATAAGGGAATGCTCGATAAATCTGATATTGCTGGGACGCTTGTATATCTATTGAGTGATATGTCGGCTTATGTGAATGGTCAAAATATTGTCGTTGATGATGGGTTTAGCCTTTAATAGATTGAAGACGGGATAATATAAGTGTGCCGATCTGGGGTGCATGATAGATATTTCTTGAGCTCGATACATTCCCCTGGTTGAGTGGCGTTGGATAAGGGGAGGGCGCATTGTGCTGGTTGTTTATGACAACGATTCTTTGATTTAATGGTTTTCTCAGGGTTACTTATGTTGCTGTGGGAATGAAATAACGGCATACAAACAGGATTATCACTGGGTGGAAAGTCATCTGACAAAGCCGTGGATACCGAAGAATTTGACGTTGTAGGTGTTAGTGTTATCGGGCGGGATATTACCAATATTAAAGATTGCTAAAGATTTTCGAGGTAATCTACCGAGTCAAATCGCCTGATGATCAAGATGATTCATGAAGGCATCCAGAGCGCGTTAGATTGTGGAATCAGTCCCGGATCGGATGTGGTTTTTATAAAGAATGAAATATTCAGAGGATTTCGTCAATCATGATGTATGTTCGCGAGTATCAGGAATTATGGTGAACAATAGTGGTTTATTTTATCGTTAATAACAATTATCAATTTTATGATGTTGAGATTCATTTGGTGGGCCTTAATAAATCGGATGTAAAGCTGATTGAGATTCCTCATACCCTTGATGAACGTGAGCATCTCGGGTTTCGATCCGTTTTTCGATATCTTCCTGCCCTGCAAATGGGCTTGATTGCCCAAGTAAAAAATTATCTTCAACTAATTAAGCGCATTGACCAAGATATTGTCCCGTCTAAGGAAGATATCCTCTTTTTTTATACTGAGTTCGAAATTTTGAATCAATATGTGGCTACTCGCTTTAAACAAGCTGGAGCGCGTGTTTATCTAATTCAAGATGGTTCGGTCGGGACTTACTTGCCTTTTAGGATGGTATGTAGTGAGCCATTGACTTTAAAGTGGTATGTGAAGCAATCGATATATCGCTTGCTTCCTGGCTTATCTAGGATTCGCCTTCACAAATTGAATGGGGTTATTTTTCCTTGGATGCCAGACGCGAGTATTGACGGTGTGTGTATATATAGGCAAGTTACTTTGAAGAGGGCTATTTCGCCAATATTGCTACAGTTCCCTTTACAGTCTCAATTGTCTTTGATACCAGATAGGGTCATTTTTTTAAATGAAGCGATATACGGGCTCTACCAAACGGCGGAACAATACATCGAAGGTTTGGACAAAATAATCGGGGAGCTTTACAGTAGGTTTAATGAGGTTTTTTTCAAGTTTCATCCAAGAGAAACAGATGAGTGGCGGCAGCGTATACGGCAAGAAGTGCTTTTTCGCTTTCCAGCGGTGGTTGTTATTGAAGAAAATACAGCTATAGAAATGATGATCGAGCAATATCATCCATTTCTGGTTGCGTCTTATTTTTGTGCAGCACTGCTAAGCCTGCCTGAACGAGGCATTGAGTCACTGTATTTATACCATTTGATTCCAGAGTTAAATGAGCAGCCAATATTTCAGGAATTAACATCGGTATTGAATGAGCTTGGTTATAACTTTGTTTCTGACTTCGCTGAAGTTAATTCAGAGTATAAGTCGGGATTATTGCGAAGATCAATTAGTCCGCATGCGATAACACTGGCAGATCTCGTGGCACAACGTTAGTTCATGAGAGTCTTTTTGCTTTACAAAACTTTTATTTCATATTTTTCTTTTGCCGTCGCAACCAGTGCGCTTGGCTTTGCCGCGTCATTGGTTATGATGCGGCTAATTTCACCGGAGGAGTATGGTCGCATTGCGCTCTTTATGAGCATGCTGTTTGTTGTTGCGCCTATGATGTCATTTTCTGCGGACAGTCTGATCGCAATCAATAAGGCCAAATTTGGGGTAGTCGAGTATGAACGCTTTAGACGCAGTTTTGTAACATTTGCGTACCTGATGTTTGTGGTGATCCAGCTTGTATTTTTTGTGCTATTCCCACTAGGTGTGTTGCATGACTGTTTGTTCTTGCTGGTTCCAATATACGGTCTCATTCAATTCCTGATTGGCATGGCGAGTATTGAATATGTGATGGAAGAAAAATCAGTTCAGTTCGGAATAGCCGCCTTTTCGACTTCGTTAACGTCACTCTTGCTTACTGTGCTGTTTCTTAGCGCCATTTCAGGCGTCGCTGATTGGCGTATTGCGGCGCTATTAATTGCCAATATCATGTTCCTATTGGTTCGATACCGGGGGCGCATGAAATTGCTTTGGACGTTTTTCGTTGATAAAAGAGTGTTCAAGGATATTGTACAATTTGGATTTCCGTTACTGCTCTCGGTAGTGCCGGCTTGGGCGCTGAATGAGTCCGACAAGATTATCGTTGCGAAATATGCCGATATGGCATCGGTCGGCTATTATGCGGCTGCGTGTACGATTGGCAGTATCATGATTACCTTTAATACGGCTATGCTGAATGCCATGGTTCCTAAAATTTACCAAGCACTTGCTGAAAATCCAGGGGAAATGCTCTCAATCATAAAGCGGTATATGAGAAGGTTTCTGGGAGCCTCGGCTTGTTTTGGATGTCTCTTTGCACTGCTGTATGGAATGGCTGCTGATTTGATGTTGCCAGAGAAATATGCGGCTGCGCGTCAGATAGTATTCGTTGTCATTCTATTTTCGCTAGGCAGGGGGGGGTATTCGGTTCTTGGCTTGGTTACGGATTATTACGGTATGACGATTGTGAGGTTAAAAGGTATAATTTACGGGGGAGTGACAACCGTAGTGACTGTAATCTTTGGTGTGATGCACTTCGGGGTTATCGGCGCTGCTGTCGGCGTGGGTACAGGATACTTGGCGTTGAGTTTGGTGCTATGGCCTTACTTAGTAAAAAAATCGCATCACAATGTTGCGACTTGTGATCTGGTTAAATGAAGATGAAAAAAATAATCTATTGGATGTTGTCTCTCCTACAATTCGACAGAGTAGTCGACTTTGTGTTGAAGGTACGTACACAGGTGCGGCTGCTGCGGTATAAACGACAAGGCGTGGCAATTAACTTTGTCTCACAAGGCGGGCACGATTTGATGATTGCTGGCGATATTGCCAAGTTTGAAATACATCCAACCAGTCATCTGAAGTCAGATACATTCATTGAGTGTAGTGGCGGAGTGAAAATAGGTAAATATTTTCATGTTGGACGCGGGCTTACCATTTTTTCCACCAATCATAATTATGCGAGTAATAATTCAATCCCATACGATGAAATCGATATAGTCAAACCTGTCGAAATTGGCGATTGTGTTTGGGTGGGGGCGAATGTTTCGGTTGTGCCGGGGGTGAAGATAGGTGAGGGAGCAATCGTCGGAATGGGCTCGGTTGTTACGCGTGACGTTCCATCTGGTGCAATAGTCGGGGGCAATCCAGCACAAGTAATTGGCTTTCGGGATATGGAAAATTATTGGCGATTGAAAAATGAAGGGAAGTTTTGCTGAAAAGGGATGCAAGTTGTCCAGCAGAATGACTGCCGATGACTTGGTGATGCAATAGCGTTTAATTTTTAAAAAAACAATGAGATACAAGCTTATGGGTTATGGTTTTTTTTACATAAAATCATGATGTTTAAAAAAACGTATCTATAAATAATTGATTATGAAGGTCAAGCCTTTTTAAGCACGATTCTTCTGATTGGTATGGTAAGAAATATTGAATTTACATAATAGGTCGATTGAGGGGGCTGTCACGGCGACTGGATGTGTAGCAAGTGATTTTGTTAGTACCAAATTGCTTACTATTGTCACAGTGGTGTTTAATTCAGGTGAATATATCGAAGAAACGATATTGAGCGTACTTAGGAATAAGAATGAGTATATTGAGTACCTGATTATTGACGGTGGATCTACGGATGACACACTGGAAATTATAAGAAAATATGCGGGAGACATCGATTTTATTCTTAGTGAGCCGGATCATGGGATTTACGATGCAATGAACAAGGCAATCGGGTATGCAACTGGATGCTGGATAATGTTTATTAATAGCGGCGATGCTTGGTTGCTGGATAAGGATGATAAAGACTTTTGGCAATTGCTAAATGTCGAAGGACACAATGTCATATTGTGCGACGTTCGTGTTAGCTCCTCGGAAGGTAAGGTTCTATACGTTAAATCTCCATGCCCGCCTATTTCCACTAAATCATTTCTATTTAAAATTCCAGCTTGTCATCAAGGGATAGTCTATCGACGGAGTCAATGGATTCCTTTCGATATTAACTTCAAGATTATTGCAGACAAGGTTCATTTATGGGGGATGTTCTGTAAGAATTATGGATCGGATTTTGCCTATTTTAAAACGATTGTAGCCGAGTACCGGCTTGGTGGTTTTAGCGAGGCTAATCGGGAAAGGTATCATAGTGAGGAGGCAAAATTCTTTGCGGACACTCTGTCGCTTGGAAGAATCGGAGAGACTGTGGGCTATCATTATCTTAATTTCAAGCATTGGCTTTTGATCCGATTGCGTCGGATGCTCTGGATTTGGAAACAATATGAATAAACAATTAATGAATGAATTAGTATTCTGGCTAGTTCAGGGGTTGCCATTCGTTAAAAGGCTGTTTTTTGGAGATAATTTCATCTATCTTTTCTTCAACTATCTGCCTGCGGTGATCTCTCTGAGGCCGCAGTACAGTCCCGGAGTTGCGCTGATTTGTCTTTTCTTCTTTGCTTGTTTTGTTGTTGATATTATTAGCTACAGTGTGTTTTTGCTGTATACAGTTGCATTAATACCTTTTCTATGTAATTCCCAATTTAATTTCAAATTGACTAGATTGCTCCGACAGTTTTGGTTGTTCCCGGTGGTTTTTGTGGGGTATGGGCTCTATCAGAAGATGTTTGGATATACCAGTTTCGAGATGGGGTGGGTTATGTCGGGCAAGTCGCTGGTCGGTGAGGAGGGCTTGTTATTGGCTGATCAAGTCAGGCCTTTTTCAATGCTTGCAGGGATCCCTGAATTTTCATTTTTTATTTGCATACTGTTTTATCATGAATGGTTTATTAAGCGCCGCATCTACACTTCAATTGGATTCTTGCTGCTGCTGGGGTTAATGGGGTCGCGAGGAGTGCTAGTAGGTTTGATTGTTTCATTTATGGTGATGCAATTTGGGGGGCGTTTAAAAAAACCATATAGATTTTTATTGGGAATTTTCTTGTCAATATTTGTTTATATGATCCTTGTAGATATGTCCGATATTTTATTGGAAGCTGATCGCGAGGGTGTTGGGCGAATGATGGTTTATGGTACTTTCAATGCTCGTTATGAGATTCTCAGGGATTTTTTTGAAAACGCCAGCCTTAGTGGTCTGTTGTTTGGTGTCGGAGAACCGTATCGTACTTTTGATAATATGTATATAACTCTTATCAACGATTTTGGTCTATTTGCGGTAATCCTTTTTTTATATTTATGTTATGTGGGGGCACACCATCACCAGTCTGAGTTTGCCATTATATTGACTATGGTTTTTAGCTTGTATGCTGATTTTGCCCATTCATTTTTTTTCATGCATCTACTAGCGATGATGATTTATTCAAAATCGGAAGAGGACAAAAGAGTATTGGCGTATGGCCATTAAGGTAAGTAGTGCCATGGCCGTTCTTTGAGGAAATTATATTGAAGATTCTTATGGTGCATAATTATTACGGCTCCTCTGCGCCATCGGGTGAAAATTGTGCATTTGATCTTGAAGTGGCGTTGTTACGCTCTCGCGGCAATGACGTTGAGGTGTTCTCCCGCTACAGTGACGATATCCGCGCAAGAGGGGGTTGGGGAATGATTAAAGGTGGTTTGTCGGTACCATGGAACCCATATTCCGCATTGTCGATATACGAGGTTGTGACTCGCTTTAGGCCGGACATTGTCCATGTCCATAATACTTTTCCCTTGATTTCTCCATCCGTCTTTTATGCAGTTGGCGATCATGCAGCTCGTGTTATGACCTTGCATAATTATAGGCTATTCTGTCCTGCCGGTATTCCGATGCGCAAAGATCAGGTATGCACGGAGTGTATTGATAATAAGTCGGTCGGTCCGGCTCTTCGCTATGGCTGTTATCGGGGAAGTCGTGCCGCCACAGTTCCTTTGGCCGCCGGAATTTTGCTTCATGGTTTTCTCAGGACATGGTCGAAGCAAGTCGATGCTTTTATTGTTTTGTCGGATTTTCAAAAAGAGTTAATGGTCAAGGCCGGTCTTGCAGAGAATAAGCTTTATGTCAAACCCAATTTTTGTTTGAGTGATTGCGAGAAAGTTCCATGGAGCCATCGGCAAAACTATGTTGTCTTTGTTGGGCGTCTTTCAAAAGAAAAAGGCATTGAAACTTTGATTCGCGCCTGGATGGCATGGGGAGATCAGGCACCTGAATTACGTGTTGTTGGTGATGGGCCATTGCGCACTATCTTAGAGAAACAAGCATCCGGCACCCCAATACGTTTTCTTGGACAACTTTCTTCGGTGCAAGCACAGTCAGAAATTGCTGGAGCCAAGTTACTGATTTTGCCATCGCAGTGCCTTGAGACTTTCGGTCTGGTCATCGTGGAAGCTTTTGCGGTAGGGACTCCAGTTGCGGTTTCAAATCTTGGGTCGTTACCTAGTATTGTTAAGCATGGAATAAATGGTCTAGTGTTTGAAGCCAATAATGCTAAAGCATTGTTGGCTTCAGTACGAGAAGCGTGGGAATCTCCAAGTAAGTTGGAGATGCTCTCAACTGGGGCTATTAATTCCTTCAACGATCATTATAATTCAGTAGCAAATTACCACGGATTGATGAATATTTATACCGCATCTATTGACAAAGCTAGGCGTGAAAAATGAGTGAAAAAATATTAGGTTATGATGTAGATAACCAATCAGTTGATGTTTGTGTTGAAAATATTTTTAAAGAGTTGAAGGAAAAAAATAGAAAACGTTGGCTAGCGTGTCTGAATCCTCATTCCTATGTTGTCGCACTACGTGACGAACATTTTTTCCGATCGCTTAAGTTAGCTGACTACTTGATTGCAGACGGCATTGGGATCGTTTATGCGTCGCGAATCCTTGGTGGAAATATTAAACAGAGAGTAACAGGTTTTGATATTTTTCGAGGATTAAATAATAGGATGAATGAAGAATGTGGTATGAGTGTTTTTTTCTTAGGGTCTACAGAAGAAAATCTTGGAATAATTCGGCAAAATATGGCACGAGATTACCCAAATATTAAAATTGTTGGGGTGTATTCGCCACCATTTAGTGATGTGTATTCAACCGAAGATTTGGCAAGAATTGAGGGGTATATTAATTCGGTTAAGCCAGATGTATTATGGGTCGGAATGACTGCCCCAAAGCAGGAAAAATGGATTATGTCGAATATATCTCGATTAGATGTTCATTTTGTTGGTGCAATTGGTGCAGTGTTTGACTTTTATACAGGGAAAGTTAAACGTACAAGCCCACTTATTCAGCGAATGGGGCTTGAGTGGTTGCCAAGATTGATTCGACAGCCAAAGAGGCTTTGGAAAAGAATGTTTATTTCTGCTCCCATTTTTGTTTGGAATGTATTTATAGAATATATTCATATGGTTAGATAAATTTTTGTGAGGGTATTGATGCCGTAAGCTGTTTAAAACGTATTTTTATTACCATGGAGGGCATGAGGATAGTGACTGAGGGAGGATTTAGTGAGTTGTCGAATAAGATGATGGTTTACGTTTTGTGAACAGTTTCAATGTCACACATGAAGTCAATACTGTAATACCTGCAAGTCCTTCAGGGTAAAAATAAGTGATAAGTACACATACATAAAAAACCGGCAAAATGTAGCCAGTCGAGTTGAAGCGATAGAGGTGAACCATGAAACGCATCAAGACACTGACTCTGGAAGAACAACAGACCGTGCTGGACGCATCGCGCTATGCGCCCGATTCCCGGTTTCGGCAACGAGCCCATGCGGTCTATTTGAGTGATAAAAGCTACCGTCTGGATCAATTGGCCGAGATTTTTGCGGTAGACCGGGATACCGCATCGGCTTGGCTGACGGCTTGGGACAGCGTCGGCTTGATGGGATTACGTGATCGCGCGCATCCGGGCCGTCCACGCCGAGGCATTGAGGCCGATGTGGAGGCGTTGGAAGCTGATCTGGAGAGAGCACCGCAACACATCCAAGCGCTACCGGTTCGGTTTCATGAACGGACCGGAAAGTCGATCTCCTTAGCGACCGTCAAACGTTGGCTGAAAAAGCGCCATTGAGTTTGGAAGCGTTGTCGGCGTAGCGTCAAGGCGCACTGTAATCCCGCCTTGTTTGAACAAGGCCGACGCGTATTGAAAGCCTTGCAGGACAAGGAAGCCGACGGCGACATCGAACTGTTCTGCCTGGACGAAAGCGGTTTCAGTTCCGGATCGTGTGTGCCTTATGCTTGGCAAAAACAGGGCGGCACACGGGCACTACCGGCGAATGTGCCGGGGCGGGTGAACGTGATCGGTCTGATGAACAGCCAGGGCGCGGGTTATTTTCATCCGGTCGAAACGACCGTGATCTCGGCCACGGTGGCTGAAGCCATGGCGGGGTTTATCCAATCCCGTCCAGACGACAAGCTGACCGTGGTGGTCATGGACAATGCACCGCTGCATAAGAAGGCCGTGCGAGAAGGTCAGGCGAACTGGCTGCTGGGGCGTGTATGGGTGTGGTTCTTGCCGCCCTATTCACCCGAACTGAACCGCATTGAGGTGCTGTGGAAGAAAATCAAGTATGAATGGCTACCCTGGGAAGCTTATGCCAGTTTTGAAGCGCTCCGAAATGCCCTTCAGGATATCTTTCAAAATCTCGGCGGAAAATACCAAATTAATTTTGTATGAGTGCTTAAGTGTCTTAGCGGATTTTTTTTACGTTGAAAATAATTACATGAAATTAAGTAAGAGCATAGGAGTTGCAGTTATGGGGGGATTATCTTTGAGCAGGTATTCATTGAATATTTTGTTCGGCATTACCATTCTTGTTGTATTTGTATTTGTAATTGGCATTGCAGTTGGGAGGTATAAGTTATTTCCTTATCCTGCATTAGTTAGTCTAACTATATCAATACAAAAAAAACTAGCTATGGTTAAACTGGGGCAGGATGGTTATGTGAAGGAGCAGCTGTTAGCGCAGTCAGCTCCCCAGTCTGGTCATGGTAATGCCAGTATTCAAACTATTGAAACATCGGAGTTGCCATTAAAACTTACCAGAATTTCTCTTGCAAATAACGAGAATTTTCCTGCAGGCGGTGGAAATATTGCGAATATTGAAGGGTCAATTGTTATTCTGGATCGGTTAGGAGGGCTTTACCGATATACAGAAAATGGGTTAATGAAGCTTAACTTCGGTGATTTTCCAAATAATATAAGAGAATTTATTATTCGGTCTAAGAATAAATTGTCTGTTGATAGTTTGAGGACACATTCTATTGCTTACGATAAGGTTGATAAAAAAATTTATGTAAGTTTCGAAAAGTATACGGAAAATCATGCCATGCTGTTTACGATTGCTTCTATTGGTGTTGATCCTAAAACAATTGAGCCTGTTGGAGATTGGCAAACATTATTTGAGGCAAGCGAAATGGATGAGGCTACGTTGGGTATAGCTGGGGGAGGAAAGTTATTGATTTCGGGAGATAAGCTATATTTTGGGGTTGGTGATTTTAGTATTTATGCGATTGATGGGGGCTCCGAGCATGCAGCTCAGGATGTGAATTCACCATTTGGAAAGGTATATGAATGTGATTTACGGACACGTAAAATCAAAGTAAAGAGTATTGGCCACAGAAATACACAAGGGTTAGCGCTTTCGCAGGAGGGCGAGTTAATTAATGTGGAACACGGTCCTCAGGGTGGAGATGAAATGAATATTATTGAGGATGGAGAGAATTATGGGTGGCCAATTGCTACGTATGGCACTGATTATGGCGCATACGACTGGTCATTGGAAACGCAATATAATAAACAGTTTATTTCTAAGGGGTCTAGTGCAAAGGTTAAATTTGCAGAGCCGCTTTTTTCTTTTGTGCCCTCCGTAGGTATATCGTCAATTCATTTGGTTTCAGGGTTTAGTGAAAGATGGGACGGTGATCTCTTGGTTGGGTCGCTCAAGGCACAATCCCTCTATCGTATAAAGCTTAAAAATAATAGAGTTGTTTTTTCGGAGCCAATATGGGTTGGTAGTAGAATAAGAGATATTAATTCGTTTCAAGGAAAGTTGGTTCTATTGACTGATGATAGTCAGTTGATACTAATAGAAGTCGACGGGCCAAAACTGTCTACTAATTCGAAATTTGCAGGATACAATTTTGAACCGAAGCTAAATGCTTGCCTGCAATGCCATCATTTTGGACAGACTACTCCAGCAAATGCTGCGCCAACATTAGTAGGTGTTTTTAACCGAAAAATAGCGTCAGATAGTTTTTCTCATTATTCTTCATCTTTAAGCAAAATTGATGGGACTTGGGATAGGGCTAACCTAAAGAAGTTCATTGAAAATCCAGCGGGATTTGCAGAAGGATCAACCATGCCTCGGCTCGGCTTATCTGAACAAGATATCGATGATATCGTTGATATCTTGGCTAATTAGTGCTTGAGTGTTGGTGCCGATTGAAAATTGACCAGGGTGAATTGCTGTATAGCGTACTCTACAGCATTGGAATAGTCGACCAGACTGAGTTAGTTTTGGCCCCCTTTTTTTATTGAGTTGTCATTAATTTGAAATAAAGAAAGAGCCATCTTATTCACAAGTATCAACCTCTGCTGTTTCTGCGGTTAGCGATGCACGTAAAGACGACTCCCTGGATTTGATACGTTCTTTGGCCGTTGCACTGCTTTGCTTAAACCTGAATGATTCATTACCCGTTTCGATGATATGGTAATGGTGAGTCAGGCGATCCAATAGCGCCGTGGTTAGTTTGGCATCGATAAACACATTGCTCCATTCTGAAAACGTCAAATTGGTCGTGATAATGAATGGCTGCCTTTCAAGACCTTTACGACCACTGAGCTGGAACAGGCCATCGACAAAATCGGGGATGGCTTCTCAGCTCTAAATACCAACTTACTTTCTGCTAAGAACTTAATCCCGTGGCTGTCGCCGCTCCAAACGTGCTTATCAAATAATCTGTGTATAACTCTAATTCTGCTTTTTTCATTCACATAGAATAACCAAATTTAGGGATGGCTGCGTAACATCAGCTCAAACTTAAATAATCGCTGTAAGCTTTGATAGGAAAGGGGTACAGCAGTATTTTCGTTCAAGCACTAATTAAGTCGTAAGGTATAAGCCTTCCACTCAAGTAAAGTAATATTATGCTTGTTGCTTAGTTGTAACAACAAATTAAGATTCTCATTGGAAATTGAAGTGCTTAAAATAATTTCACTGATATTAAGATTCAGCACAATCTTTTCAAGTTCGGTAATTCCGCCTAATACTGGTAAGCCAAAGGTGTATTTATCTTGGAGGACAGGATTATCATCGATAAACCCTGCAATAAAGCTCTCTCCAAGTCGATCAGCATAATTCAGGTAATGATTTCGTAAATATAGGCCACCATGTTGTCCGGCGCCATACACTAAAACATTGCGTCTTGGGGGGGCGTTATTATTTGGATTAGGATTATAGATACACCATTCACGAAATAAATGATAAGGAGTTCTAATGCCTGAAATACCTAGCAAGGTAAAAAAATCAAATAATAAAATTTGATTCACAGTAATAAAACTATTTCCGTTTGGCGAGCGCATTAAAATAAAAGCCAAGCTAAATAAAGAGCCAATAATAACGGCTAGGATTAAAAAAAAGTAATCTTTAAATGAACTATTACGCCATACTTTAAAGTATGCATTGGATGCAAACATTAAAACGAATATTGGAAAGAGCCAAAAAGGTAGTATTTTGATCCATTCCGCGAATGAGCTAAAGGGTTGTTCGCCACTTAAGGCAATAGTACCCGAAACCCATACCATGCAAGCCATCCATGCTAAATCGAATAGCAAATAAAGGGCTAAGCTAAAATCGGTGAATATGGGGTGTTCAAAATTTTTGGCAAATAGCCTGCTAGTTTCCCACAATTCAATTTTTAAGATATGTCTAACTAACAAGTATGATGCGATAATAAGCATGATTAAAAGCATGCCCGTTGCTAGTTCCCTGTAAACAAAATACATGATACCTAAAGCAACGATAACGATATTAACGCTATAAAGAATATAAGTTACATGGCTTTGTTTTAATCCTGAATCAAGTAAGCGATGATGTAAGTGTTCGCGGTCTGCTCCCATTACGTTTATTGATATTTCGGTGTTATTTTTTTCCAGTATTTTACGAATAGAGCGCCTCCATATTGCTAGTAAGGTATCAATCACTGGAACTCCAGCAACAAAAAAGAGAGCGGCGACTAACACCAAAAACGACCCTTTGCCGCCAGCATGCAAGCTAATGCTGGCAAGCGAAAAGCCTAAAAACATGCTGCCGGTATCGCCTAGAAATATTTTTGCCGGAAAAAAATTATAATGTAAAAAGCCTAAGCAACTACCGATTAAGGCTAAGCATATTAAAGCGTCTCCTGGGGAGCCGCGAAAAATAAAAACAACGGTTAAACCTATGCCGGAAATGAGTGCTAGTCCTGAGCATAAGCCATCTAAACCATCGATTAAATTAAAGGCATTGATAATGGAAAGATTCCAAAGAAGCACGAATATCATTCCCCAGAAAAAATTCAAGCCGAGTAAGTTGACTTGATAGCCGGATAAAAAATACAGCAATAATGCGGCGAACGATTGACCTGCCAATTTAATTATGGGGGATATATTAAAACGATCATCAATTAAGCCAATGCCGAGTAAGCAAGAAGAGGCAAGCATAAACGCATGCCACCAATCTAAATTTAATTGTCCTGCAAATTGCGGCCATAGATAATGGTATAAAGTAAAACAAGCGACATGAAAGCCTAGAAAAACAATTGCTCCTCCAGCCAGTGGGGTGGGTTTGGTATGTACGCAACGCTTATTGGGGTGATCTATAAGTCCAAGCGTGGGTGCAAATTTAATAAAGAGGGGCGTAAAAATCAAAACAGTTAGCAAAGAAACGCTAAATACGCCAATATATTTAATTAAATGTTGCATAGCTTAATGTTTAAATTCTAATTTTTGGTGTTTGTGGTATTGATCATTGTAATGTAGCTTGGCGCTAAAGTGGAATGTAGGTATTTTTTAAATGGACATGTTGAAGCTGAGGTTGTATGTAAAATGCATAATTTTATCCTTTTCGAGTTGGCTTGGCTTGCGCAACGGCGGCGCCCATTATTAAGGCGTAAGTAAATGATACTGCCGGTATTTGCAGGCTGAAGTCCACTAGGGAATGTGCGCCTACCAACAAACTTGCGGAAAAGCCAATGGCTGGATAAAGCCAATTTTTTCGTCTGATCCAAACACCACGTAAGCATATCAAGGCTGTCCAAAAAATGGCAATAAACAACGCTGATGCTTGCGGTAAGCCTAATTCAAAGATATTTTCTAAATAAGTGTTGTGTGCCATGTCGAAATACCCCGAGATAGTTTCATCCCGATATAACCTAAAACTATTGTGGAAGCTACCATAGCCCATTCCTAACCAGCGGTTTTCATTATTGGCTTTCGATAAAATGTCATAAACTACAAATCGCTCCTCGCTTTTGAATGATGTAGAGTCAAGGCGTTCGATCAATTTATCACCACTCTGATCCAGTACTCCCCAGGAAATTATGGCAATGATTGCTATCAACGCCATAATTGCGAAGTTATTTCTAATTTTACGGCTCAAGAGTGCGATGATAAAAAACATTAATATAGCTAGTGCTGTACTCAAAAAACCACCGCGAGACTGGCTTAAAAATAATGCTGTCGTAATAATAATGATTAGCAAAACAGGAAGCCAGCCGCGTACAAGTATATGTTCAAAAAAATACTGTCTGCCATAGTGGCTATTAATGCCATATTGAAAACTGGATTGAATTTTTTCAAACAGTAATGGAAAGCTGGTTAGTAGTGTTAAACCAGCATAAGTGGCGTAAGAATTGCGATTAACAAAGGTGCTGTTCACTGCATCCATAGGTATCCATGCATCAAACCATAAGAGAGTGTTGTACTGGCCTAAATAAATAATCAAGCCATAAATGGCGTAAATTAACCCGGCATAAGCAATGCTTTTAAATGTGAGTGCGGCATGTTCACTGTTACGATTAAATTGTAAGCTGATGAAAAATACTAACAGATAACTGCAAAGTTTCATCAATGCGGTTATTGTTTCTTGCGGCGTTAGACTGATGCTCGTATTGATGTGTCCTGGCAATTGTTCGCTGGCTAGCTGCCAGAAAGGATGTGTCCAACTGTCCGGGGCAAAATTAGAGTGTTGTAGCAAACTCCATCCAATTGGTATGCAGACTAGGTAAAATGGATACTTGACAGATTGTATGTTGATGCGAATTTCAGTGCGATTTAATAATGCCGTAACGCAAACAATTAGGCCGGTTAATGCTAATAGTATCGCATATAAATTCCAAGCCCACGGACGATTGGCGCCAAATGGGATAGGGGCTAAGAGCATTGCATATAAAAAAAAATTGAACATAGGTGTTAGCGTAGGTGGAGCTGCTAAATATCTTGACTGCTAACGCAGACGCTAAGTAACGTCAGTAAATAAGTTAGCCAACTTTAGTTTTTACCCCCAGGCTTCCTTTGCTAAAAGGGTTTGAAGATCCAATAAGTGCCAGCCAAGGCAGGTTTTATCGTAATTATCATAGCGGTTGACGGGTTCGCATGGCAAATAAAGTTTTGATGGATTGTAATTTAAATACGAAGTTTATCCAGTAGTGTTAGATATAATGAGATTATAAAGGGGGGTTAATATTTGTCATTCAATTACTTAATTAGTGCTTGAACGAAAACGCTGTACCCCTTTCCTATCAAGGCTTACAGCGATTATTTAAGTTTGAGTTTTAAGGGCAATGATTTTGCCGAAGGCAAGAAACGCTGTATTCCGCCACATGACATTAACACATTCTGTTTTTGTGGCGCTTTTACTGGGTAAACGAAAAACTCATTTTAGTTTTTTTCGCTGCATACCTTGCTAGGCGCGGCTTGTAGTGTTTTCGTTCAAGCATTAATTAGGTCGCAATTATTTTAGAGCAGAATAATTTAGGGGGCGGGCTGTTTTTTGTGGTTGTTCGTCTATATGCAGCAATTCCCAATTTAAAACCCTGCTAAAATAAATACACATACATAAAAAAACCGGCAAAATGTAGCCAGTCGAATTGAAGCGATAGAGGTGAACCATGAAACGCATCAAGACACTGACTCTGGAAGAACAACAGACCGTGCTGGACGCATCGCGCTATGCGCCCGATTCCCGGTTTCGGCAACGAGCCCATGCGGTCTATTTGAGTGATAAAAGCTACCGTCTGGATCAATTGGCCGAGATTTTTGCGGTAGACCGGGATACCGCATCGGCTTGGCTGACGGCTTGGGACAGCGTCGGCTTGATGGGATTACGTGATCGCGCGCATCCGGGCCGTCCACGCCGAGGCATTGAGGCCGATGTGGAGGCGTTGGAAGCTGATCTGGAGAGAGCACCGCAACACATCCAAGCGCTACCGGTTCGGTTTCATGAACGGACCGGAAAGTCGATTTCCTTAGCGACCGTCAAACGTTGGCTGAAAGAGCGCCATTGGGTTTGGAAGCGTTGTCGGCGTAGCGTCAAGGCGCACTGTAATCCGGCCTTGTTTGAACAAGGCCGGCGCGTATTGAAAGCCTTGCAGGACAAGGAAGCCGACGGCGACATCGAACTGTTCTACCTGGACGAAAGTGGTTTCAGTTCCGGATCGTGTGTGCCTTATGCTTGGCAAAAACAGGGCGGCACACGGGCACTACCGGCGAATGTGCCGGGGCTGGTGAACGTGATCGGTCTGATGAACAGCCAGGGCGCGGGTTATTTTCATCCGGTCGAAACGACCGTGACCTCGGCCACGGTGGCTGAAGCCATGGCGGGGTTTATCCAATCCCGTCCAGACGACAAGCTGACCGTGGTGGTCATGGACAATGCACCGCTGCATAAGAAGGTCGTGCGAGAAGGTCAGGCGGACTGGCTGCTGGGGCGTGTATGGGTGTGGTTCTTGCTGCCCTATTCACCCGAACTGAACCGCATTGAGGTGCTGTGGAAAAAAATCAAGTATGAATGGCTACCCTGGGAAGCTTATGCCAGTTTTGAAGCGCTCCGAAATGTCCTTCAGGATATCTTTCAAAATCTCGGCGGAAAATACCAAATTAATTTTGTATGAGTACTTCAATAGTATATCAACACTCCAGAATAAAGCCTCATTACTCCCATCTGACTCAAAAATCGTATACCTTATAAACTAGCGAAACCGTAAAGCGAAGGAGGGGGAAATGATCCGCAGGATACGCCTTCAACGTTTAGCGCCCCAAGACCGGGAGGCGTGGCAAAAACAGTATTATGGTCATCAAAAACATTGGCAACGCCGACGGCTATTAGCGCTCAAAGCGATTTGGGACGGACAGAGCTTGGCTGAGGTATGCCGCCAGCAAAAAGTCCGTCGGCAAACGTTGACGCATTGGCTCGACGGCTATTTACACGGCGGGTTTGACGCGCTGCTTACGCGGGTGCCTGTCCATAGGGCGCAGCTGTTGTCCGTGCAGCGACAACGCATTTTGCGCCATATCGTGCTCCATAAAACGCCGACCGATTATGGCATAGACAGCTATCAATGGACGGCTGGGCATGTCAGTACCGTTGTTGACCAAAAATGGCACATCAAAGTGGGTTGCTCGCGCCTGTATCAATTGTTCGACCAATGGGGCTTGTCACTACAAAAAACACATCGTGACTATGGCCCCGCCAACGCCCAGGAACAGGCCCAATTTATCGCCGACTTAAAAAAAAACGGCGCAGCTCAGTGAAGACAGCGCACTGATTGCCTTGGATGAATTCGCGTTGCAAAGCACGCCTTGCACCCACTATGCATGGGCCGAAAAAAACACCAAGCCTAAAATATGGAGCGACGAACGCCACCGGCAAAAACTCAACGGCTTTTTGAGCGTTGACGTGCAGCGCGGCAGCACACGGGTTGACTTTAAGAAACAAAGCTCGACTGAAAGGGTGATGGGGATCGTCGTGCAGACGGTCTTGATTTATCTACAAAAAGGATTCAACCAGTTAACTTTTTTGCTCGACAATGCCAAAGTTCACGGCAAAAAAATGGAAGCGAGCGTACATCAGTGGCTTGCCGAAATCGCACAACAGGTGGAATTACCGGCGTTTACCCTGAGCTTTTGGCATACACCCAGATACTCGCCAAGACTCAATCCTGCCGAGTATCTTATCCACGAAGTGCGGCGAAACGGTTTATATCAAGTGCCTTGTACTTTAACCTTGCAGGAAAAGGCTGATCGTATAAGAACTCAACTGGCACGGGGTTCGCCCATGAATGATCAACAAATGCGAAAGCTACTCGATTTTATAGCCCGTTCTAAAGTTAAACGGTTTTAGAGTGTGATGGGAGTAGCACAAAACAAATGGACTTGAACTTAGTTGACCAGATACGCAGCACGTTTAGCGCGTTACCGGATTGCCGAAAACAAGGCAATAACCAGAAATATGCAGTGGAAGATGCCGCATTAAGCGCGTTCTCGGTCTTTTTTGCTCAAAGTCCGTCCTTTTGGACTATCAACGGCGGCTGCAAAAACACCACAACCGGAACAATGCGCAATCGGTTTTCGGCGTTCATCAAATCCCCTTGACGAGCCAAATCGGTAACCTCCTCGATCTTGTCGCACCGGAAACGCTGTATCCGATGTTGGCGGAGACCGGCGACAAGCTGTACGTACAGGGCTGCCTGGACCCCTTTATAAGCATCGGTGGCACGTTGCTGGTCGCGTTGGATGGCACCGACTCATTCAGTTCGGAAAGGATTTCCTGTCCCTGCTGCCCCCGGCAAACGCTGAAAAACTGCAACACATTGTACCGCCACACCGTGGTTACACCGGTCGTCGCGCCAGGGCAAAGCCGCGTGGTGCATTTGCCGCCTGAATTTGTCGTTGCACAGGACGGCCAGGAGAAACAAGATTGCGAACTGGCGGCAGCAAAGCGTTGGCTGACAGCTTGGGGCAGGCATTACGCGTCCCGGCGCATAACCCTGCTGGGCGATGGCCTGTGTTGTCATCAACCGTTTTGTGAGGCCGTCAGACAGCAGCAGATGGACTTCCTCTTTGTCTGCAAACCCGATTCCCACGCCCTGCTGTACGAATGGGTGGCTGACTTTACCTCGGACGGGTGAAGTCCATGCACTTGAGAGAAGCCGCTGGAACGGTAAGCAACGCCTGACCGAACGCTACCGTTACATCAATCAAGTGCCGCTACGCGACAGCGACGATGCCCTGCTGGTGAACGGGTGCGAAGTCACCATCACCCATGCAAAGCAAGAGCTTGTCTACCGCAATGCCTGGGCCACATCGCACACCATTAACGAAGACAATGTCGTGCAAGCCGTCGCCGCAGGCCGTGCTCGATGGAAAGTCGAGAATGAAAACAACAATGCCCTCAAGAACCACTGTTATCATTTCGACCATAACTTTGCCCATGGCAAGCGGCATTTGTCCAATTTTCTGGCCACGCTCAACCTGTTGGCCTTCCTTGTCCATACCGCGCTGGAATGGTTGGACGATGCTTACCGCGCAGTCCGAAGTTCAGCGCCTTCCAGGCGGACTTTCTTCGAAAACTTACGGACTCTGCTTCAATTTATGCCTTTTGATAGCTGGTCGCACCTCATGCAGTTCATGCTGAATGGCGGCATCGAATTACCAATTAAGACTTAAGGTTTTAAATTGGGAATTGCTGGTCTATATGGCTTAATTAGTCATTAGTTTGGCAGAGGGGTTATGATCTCAGTTTTAAATGGATATTAATGGGATGTTGTCGCCGTCGGTTGGCATTAAAAGTCAAAGTCATGGTGTGTTTAATCCCTATTTCTTTGGTGTTAGGGGTTTGCTCTAGACAATGAAAAAAAAACAACTATAATTTGTAACAGAAAGTAAATTAGTAAGGTTACTTAAATGGGTACATTTAGGGCGTTTTTTAATGATCACAGATAACTTAACAATTAAAGTGGAAGGTAAAGCTAATGAATACATCAATTCAAAAATTCAGGATGATGCTCCTGATTATGTTTTTGGGAGTGTCATTTTCTGTAGGTGCGTCCGTAGAAAGTGATGTCGTAAAGGCTGCTAAAGGTAAGACCAAGGAGCAAATTGCCGCAATTGTTCAAGCGGCGGCGAAGGCAAATCCTGCTTTGGCGGCAAGCATCGCGTTGGCGGTGACCAAGTCGCAACCTGCTTTTGCCGCCGCCATTGCAGCGGCAGCCTCTAAAGGATCGCCTGCAAATGCGGCAGCGATTGTTACGGCCGTTGTGAAGGAAGCGCCCAAATCCGCATCCGCTATTGCTAAAGAAGTTGTTGCTGCGGTGCCCTCTAAAGCAGGTGCTATTACTAATGCAGCAGTCAGGTCTGCGCCTGACGCGGTGGCAGCCATTACTGAAGCGGTTGTCACGCAAGTGTTAGAGTCGGCCGCTCCTTCTGTTGCTCAGCCGTCTACGGCTAAATCAGAATCGACTGTCAATAATATTTCTGTTACGCAAAATGTCATAACAACCAATTTAGAAAATAAAATTGCGGCATGCGGTGCAAATACTACTTGTAAAGTTGCCGCAGCTGTTAGTGCTGTGCAGTCATCAGGCACCAATAATGCAACTTTATTGAGTTTGTTAGCCTCTGCGATTATTGTGAAAGTACAGCAAATTAGTAATGACAGCTCTTTGATAACTAATATCAAAACATCAACACAGCAAGCAGCAGCTAGCGCTAGCTAATAAGCTATAGTAATAGCTGAAAAAGACTCTCCTTTTGTCTGTATTTTGGAAATATAACATATGAATAAGAAAAATAACCTGTTGATCGTGTCGATGTTAAGTGTTGCCAGTGGTGGCAGCGCATGGGCTTACGATGCTAAAGATGATGCCGAAGTGGTTAAAGAGCGCCAGAGCGCTGAGTATGCGCAACAAGGCATACGCACCGGTGCTTTTACTGTTTTGCCTAAAATGGATATGACTAACCAGTACGACTCCAATATTTATAAACGCGATAAAACTTCGGCGCCGAACGCTGAGATCGATAGTTATGTTGCTCATTTTAAACCCGGTGTGAATGTGCGCTCGAACTGGAATAGGCACGCGCTTAATTTGAAGTTTGATTCTGATTTGACGCAATACGCTAGTCAAGGCAATCAGAATAATTATGAAGACTTATTTACCCGTCTGGATGGTAGGCTGGATGTCGTTCGCGACAGTCATTTAGATACAGGCTTCGCTTATAACAGCGTGCATGAAGATCGGGGTTCGCCTGATCAGATTAGCGGTAAAGGCCCGACTTTCTACGATACTAAGGCCATTGACGCGTTCTATACACACAAGCTAAACCGGGTGTCTGTTAAAGGCGGGTTGGATACTATTCGCTATGATTATCAAGATGTACTCACTTCGTTGAATGCGCCCTTGCTTATGTCTACTCGGAACCATTGGGAATATGCACCTTCGATTCGTTTGGGTTATGAAATTCAGCCGGAATACGAGGCTTTTGTAAAATTTATTTATAAAGAAGCCGATTATGACACTTTGACAAGATCTAGTGGTGCCGGTACAGCCTATAACCGTAATTCGACTGGGTACAATGCCTTGGGTGGCTTGGCGTTTGATTTGACTGATCTGGTCACTGGTGACATGTCTGTCGGCTATTTGCAGCGCAGTTATGTAGATAGCAGATTGCCGGATATTTCTGGAATTAACGGTTTTGTTAATTTGAAATGGCGGCCCACAGCGTTAACCACGGTTAACGGAAAATTTAGCCATGATATTTTGGAAACAACGCAAGAAGGTGTTGCAGGTATTTTGGCGAGCGGTATAAGTTTAGGTGCCGAGCACGAATTAATGCGCAATGTTGTTCTTAGTGCAGGTGGTAGTTTTACCAATAATGACTATCAAGGCTTTATTGCTCCGAATCTGGAAAATCGTAATGATAAGGTTTATGGGGGTAATGTCGCCGCTAAATATTTATTGAATAGGAACTTATCTACCGATTTGGCGTATAATTATCAAAGCCGAGATGTTAACTATGTGTTTAGTAACTATGAAGTACATCAAGTTATGCTTAACTTAAGAGGTCAGTTCTAAGTCTATCCGTCGTATCTTCGTGTGATAGATCATCGTCGTTTTACAACTATTGATGTTTCAGTGAGAAAAAATGAGTCAGTTTCGTATTAAATTTTTTTCGCAACTGTTTTTTTGTGGTGCGTTCTTTTCTGCGGCTTTATTTGCCGCAGAAAATAGTGAGCAGCATGCGCAAAATCAGCAGAAAGATGCCTCAGCCAGTCAGGAGTATAGGCTTGGTTCAGGTGATTTATTGAAGATTACGGTATTCAATCAGAAAGATTTGTCTGGTGATTACACTATTAATGGTGTTGGCCAGGTTTCTTTGCCGTTGATTGGCGATGTTAATGCCAAAGATCTAACTGCAAAACAGGTGGAGCAAGGGATTGCTGATAAATTAATGCCGGATTATTTACTTAATCCTCGTGTTAGCGTGCAAGTGCTGAATTATCGTCCCTTTTATATTTTGGGCGAGGTCAAACAGCCGAAGTCTTATCCTTATGTCGATGGCATGACCTATCTTAATGCTGTCGCCATTGCTGGTGGTTACACCTATAGGGCTAAAGAAGATCATGTTGTGGTTATTCGTATGAACGATCCGCAGAAACGAGAACTTACGCTTAAGATGGATGAGCGGGTGTTGCCGGGTGATGTAATTCACGTTAAAGAGCGGTTTTTTTAGTTGTTGTATTAGTCCTATGCATAAAATATACGCTAGGTAACTTTTTTTAAAAACCTTCTACCCCCCCCCTTTTTTTTCAAAGAGGATAGATGTTATTAACGATCTTGGTTTACTGTGTGCTCTATAGTTTTTGATCGGAAATGAACGTAGGCGATTAAAAATTTAACTACACATATAACTAGCATATCTCAATCTTGTAAGCGGTATCGGACATTATATTAAGCGTATAGTTGTAATCCGACTATCGGTGCGAATATTCCGGCTTGCGCTTTCAAATTCTAGAATACCTCCATTTTTAAACACTATCGAGAAATCCGTGTACGATTCAAAAGAACAATCTTTGATGGCCAGCGAATCGCTGCAAAACGACAATGCAGAAATTTCACTGAGTGATATTCTGCATACCCTTTGGCTGAGAAAACGTTTGTTAATGAGCGTGACGTTTTCGCTCAGTATCTTGGCGGTATTAATTATTTTCCAGTTGGTGCCTCGTTATACCGCAACTACACAATTACTGATTGGTATTAATGCTGCTAAAGTTGTGGATATTGAGGAGGTTATGACCGGCAACTTGAATAGTGACACGGCGGTTATTGGTGAAATGGAAGTGCTTAAATCGCGTGAGTTGGCGCGTAAAATTATTGATACTTTACATCTAGAACAATACGAAGAATTTAACCCTGAACTTAGAAAGCCTGGTTTTTTGGCGCAAATTAGTATCAAAAATATCTTGCCTGAAGCTTGGCAAGAAGCGATAGGGCTGGTTGAAATTGATAGTCACTCTGCTGAAGAAAAGGAAGAGGCTCATTTAACACAGTTAACCGATACTTTTCTTCGCAAGTTGACAGTCTCACAAGTTAAACGTTCACAAGTGATTAATGTGGCGTTTGAATCCGAAGACCCTAAATTAGCGGCTAAAATCGTCAATGAAATTGCAGATAAATATATTGTTGGGCAATTACAAGCCAAATTTGATGCGACTAAAAAAGCTACCGATTGGTTAAATGACCAGCTTGGCGAATTAAAGCAAAAGGTGGAAACTTCAGAGCGAGCCGTAGAGCAATACCGCAAAACCCATGAATTGCTGGAAGTGAGTAAAGAGGTGGGGCTTTCACAGCAACAAATGTCAGAAGTCAACAGTCAGCTAATTATTACTCGCGCACAAAGAGCGGAAGCTGAAGCTAAATATCAACAAGTAGAGGCTATTGCTCGAAGTGGGCGTGATATTGACAGCGTTGCTGAAGTGTTAAATTCACCTTTAATATCAAGTTTGCGTCAACAAGAATCGGAAGTGCAGCGCAAGTATTCGGAGATGCTGGTGGAATTTGGCCCGCGGCACCCGCGTATGATCCAAATGCAGGCTGAATTGGAAGATATTCAGGCAAAAGTGCGCTCGGAAGTTAAAAAAATTGCCGCTGGTTTACGGAACAGTATGGAAGTTGCGCGTGCGCGTGAGGGGTCATTGTCAGGCAGTTTAAGGCAAATGGAAACCAAAACCAGCGGCAGCAATCAGGCGGAAGTGCAATTGCACGCTTTGGAGCGTGAGGCGACCGCCAATAAAGCGCTATTCGAAACCTTTTTAGGGCGTTTTAAAGAAACGGCTTCGACTCAAGGAATTGCCCAGGCTGATGCGCGGGTAATATCGTTTGCGGAAATTCCGTTGGTAGCTTCATTCCCAAAGAAAAATATGCTGCTTGCGATTAGTGTGATTGGGGCGATATTTTTTGCGGTATTCTTGGTATTTGTTCTTGAAATGCTCAATCCGGGGGTTCGTTCGCCCGAACAAATTCAGGCGTTATTTAATATGTCCACGTTGGGTATTGTGCCTAAAGTAATGGATATGAATGTCGCCCCGCATCAATATTTATTGGATAAACCTCACTCAGCTTTGGCGGAGGCTGTGAATACGTTGCGTATTTCACTCAGCTTACTTAACCCGGATGCCCAAGTTAAGTCGTTATTAGTGACATCGTCGGTGCCAAGTGAAGGTAAGAGTACTCTTTCCTCCTTGATAGCCCGGCATTCAGCCAACGCAGGCCAACGCGTGGTCTTGGTTGACACCGATTTACGCCGTCCGACTATTGGTAAAACATTTAACCTTAAAGAGAGTACGCTAGGGTTAACGGATTTATTGATGAATCACGATTTATCGCTAAATGAAGTGCTGGTTAATGATCCAGAGACGGGTATGAAGATTTTAACCCGAGGCAAATCGGCCTATGTTAATCCAGTTGATTTATTTGCTTCTCTAAGAATGAAATCGATTGTTGATGATTTGCGCGAGCAGTTTGATTTGGTCGTTTTGGACTCTGCGCCCATTATGGCGGTCCCTGACACTAGGATATTAAGCGGATTGGTTGATAAAACTATTTTTGTATTAAATTGGGACTCAACACCGAAAAAAGTGGTACACAGTGCGTTGCATTTGTTAAGTAAGGATGGTCATTCTAATATTGCTGGAATCGTCTTGCAGAAAGTTAATTTGCAACAATATGGCCGCTATGGGTATGGGGATTCCGGTTATTATTATCATTATGGCCGTTATAATCAGTATTACACTAGTTAAAGATGCCGATGCAAAAAGCCAGCGCATTGCGAGGTGAGCGGATTACTGCCGGTTTTGGTGTAGTTGTTTGTTGCGGGTTATTAATGTTGGCTGTTCCTCGGTTTATAGCAAGTTTATATGCCCTTTATCCGGAATCTGCGCTTAAACAAGCTGATAAAAATCTTTCTCCAGAAATTTACGAAAAAAGTATCTCTTACTTAAGTCAAGCTTTGGCTTGGTATGACAATGCCGAATATTGGCAAGAACAGGCGTTGTTTTATTTGTCACTGTTAAATACATCGACGCCGCAGTCGCTTGAAAAAAGGCAAGAGTTGCTTAAACAAGCGCATGCATCGATTATTCAGGGATTAAAATTATCTCCAGTTGATCCATATGCGTGGTTTCGATTGGCGGCAGTTGATAAAATGCTTAAGTTGCCGTCAACAGAGATTATTAACGCGTTGCGTTTGTCTTTTTACGCTGGCCGAGTTGAGCCAGAGCTGATAATGTCGCGTCTATCATTTAGTTTTGATTACTATAATGAATTCAATGAAGAAATGCAGGGGCTATGGCAAAGGCAAATACCTGTTGCATGGGCTTTTTATAATGGAAAGCTAGTCGAATTTGTTGCAATGCACCCTCGAAGTAAACCGTTTGTCGAAGAAGCGTTTGCCTACACTCCCGATAACTGGAAAGAATTTTCTCGTGATCTTGAAATCTTTATTCAAAAAAATCCTTAATTCTAAGCAAAGTGAGCCTTTACCGATTGGCTTGCCAAAAAATCACAGGCTTTATTGCATTGGTGATATTCATGGGCGTTTAGATTTATTGGAGGAGGCGCATCAAAAAATTGCGAATGATGCGTTGAATTTTAACGGCATCAAGATACTGGTTTATCTGGGTGATTACGTTGATCGAGGCATGCATTCTAAACAGGTTATTGATTGTTTGTTGGGGAAGGGTTTCCCTGATTTTGAAAAAGTGTTTTTATTGGGCAATCATGAACAAGTGTTGTTGCAGTTTTTAAGGAGTAAAGAGTCCTCGATTGCCCATGACTGGTTCAGGTTTGGTGGCTTATCGACTCTGCTTAGTTATGATGTAAGGGTTCAGGGCATACCTACTTCAAAAGATTTGGAGCGATTAAGGATTGAATTTAAAGAAAAATTGCCTGCGACGCATCTAGGTTTTTTTGATCAGCTAGTCCTTAATTACGAAATAGGGGGGTATTTTTTCGTCCATGCCGGCGTTAAACCTAAAGTTAAGTTGAAGCGTCAGCGTCCCGAAGACATGTTGTGGATTCGTGAAGAATTTTTAACTAGCGATGTGTTTCACGGTAGAGTGATTGTGCATGGGCACTCTGTTACTGATGAGCCGGAAATACGCCATAATCGTATAGGTATGGATACAGGGGCATATGCATCAGGAAGATTAACATGTGCAGTTTTTGAAGATGTAGGTTGTCAGTTTTTATGAGCTATGTTATTGATGTGTCAGTGTTTTAATAGTAAATGATACAGTATTACCCATTATTCAGATTAGTTGCTCAAAAATTGAAGATAGTCTTCCTTGGCTCGTATGTCTATAGGGAAAGCGCGCTTTATTCGCGTAGAGCGCTTGTTGGGGCTTAAATTAATGGTTACCCTTTTAAGTAAGCTTTTCCGTCCAAGGTTAGGTCTTGAATCTGTTTTCAAAGGGGTTTTCAAGGCTAAATCCTCCTAAAAACGTCGCATGTCCTGGCTGTTTGAGAGGGTGATTTTTCGGCTAATATGCTTTTTTCGATAAATTTTAATGCGAATGCCGTGTTGTTATATATAGGCTGGTGGCGCTTAACAAGGCATTAACATTAATGGGGGGGCTTCTGTTCGGTATTTTGTGTACAACGCAGAGAATTTGCTTTCCAGTTTTTGTTAAGAAGCGGGCAAAGCCAATAAGAAAGGGATATAATCTGATGGTGCCGAGGAGAGGACTTGAACCTCCACGGGGTTGCCCCCACCAGCACCTGAAGCTGGCGTGTCTACCAATTTCACCACCTCGGCAGAGGCTAGCTGTAAAAGCTAAAGTGAGTGCGAACTATACCTATCCTCTTTGCATTTGTCAATTAAGTGTGAGGTTTTTACCGAAACTTAATTGCTTTCGAGTTAAACGCAATGAAGTTAACATTGAGTTAAGAGGGGAATAGTTTTTTACCTAAGACCCAAAAACTTTTCTCTTTCAATTCTAATCGATATACTAAGCTTATATAAGATATGCTTATTGTATCCATCTTCCCTTATTTGATTATTTAAATGACATTGAAGTCTAAAAAAGACGTTGATTTTAGTTCAACAAAAGATCCATATGCTCAGCGTGAAGCTGAGAAATATGAGAACCCTATTCCCAGCCGCGAATTAATTCTCCAATTTATCGAACATGCTGGAAAGCCGTTGCGCCGTGAAGAAATTGCCGAGGCGTTTTCTCTTGACAGCGAAGACCAGCTGGAGGCTTTACGCCGCCGTTTGCGGGCAATGGAAAGGGATGGGCAATTACTGTTTAATCGGGGCAAGAAATATTGTCTGGTTAATAACGAAGATTTAATTGCCGGACGTATTATCGGCCATGCAGACGGTTTCGGTTTTCTTAAGCCTGATGATGGATCGGATGACCTGTTCTTATCGCCACGGGAAATGAATCCGTTGCTGCACAATGATCGGGCGCTGGTGCGTATTGCCGGAGTTGATAAAAAAGGTCGCCGGGAAGGGGCTGTCGTTGAGATTTTACAGAGAAATACTCACCATGTTGTCGGACGGCTTTATAAGGAAGATGGCTTTACCTACGTGGTGCCGGACAATAAAAATATAGCTCAAACTATCCTGCTTCAAAAAGGCGGCGCCGGCAAAGCCAAACAAGGACAGATTGTCGTTGCGGAAATTGTCGAGCAACCGACTAAACTTCGGCAGCCTATTGGCCGGATTGTCGAAGTCATGGGCGAGCATATGGCGCCGGGAATGGAAATCGAAATGGCGATTCGTTCACATGAACTGCCTAATCAATGGCCCGCTGAGTTGCTGGAAGAAATTAAACAGCTAAAAGCAGAAGTGCCTGAGTCGGCAAAAGAGGGGCGGGTCGATTTACGGAAAACGCCTTTAGTCACAATTGATGGCGAAGACGCTCGCGATTTTGACGATGCTGTTTATTGCCAAAAGACACCTAAAGGCTGGAAACTGTTGGTTGCGATTGCCGACGTTTCGCATTATGTGCAGATTAATTCGGAATTGGATAAAGAAGCGCAAAAACGCAGCACTTCGGTATATTTTCCGGAACGGGTCATACCGATGTTGCCGGAAATTTTATCCAATGGCCTATGTTCACTTAATCCTCATGTAGATCGATTATGTATGGTTTGCGAGTTGCTTATCAACGAGCAAGGCCACGTCACGCGGTCGCGTTTTTTTGACGCGGTGATGAGTTCTCATGCGAGACTAACTTACACCGAAGTTGCAAAAATGCTTGTCGATGGCGATCGGGCGCTTACAGAAAAATATAAAGCGTTGATGCCTCATTTGCAGGAGCTCTATGCGCTTTACAAGGTTATGAGGGTGAGTCGTGAACAGCGCGGAGCGATGGATTTCGATACTCAGGAAACCCGAATTGTTTTCGGTACGGAACGTAAAATTGAAAAGATAGTGCCGGTAGTGCGTAACGATGCGCACAAATTGATTGAAGAGTTTATGATCACCGCGAACATGGCGGCAGCGCGTTTTTTAAATAATAAAAAAATGCCTAAGTTGTTGCGGATACACGACGGCCCGAGCGCCGACAAGCTGCTTAACTTGAAAACCTTCCTTGGCGAGCTGGGCTTGAGTTTAAGCGGAGGCGCTAAACCGACACCGCTGGATTATATGCAACTGATCGAGTCAATTAAAGACAGGCCTGATGCACATTTGATTCAAACCGTATTGTTACGCTCGATGTCGCAGGCTGTCTACAGTCCGGAGTTAAAAGGCCATTTCGGTTTGGCGTTGGAGGCTTACGCGCATTTTACGTCGCCTATCCGCCGTTATCCCGATTTATTGGTGCATCGTGCGATCAGGCATTGTTTGCAGGACAAGCCGGTGGAAAGCTTTTTTTACGGGATTCCCGACATGGTTGTGTTGGGCGAGCAATGCTCCGCTCATGAGCGACGTGCCGATGATGCTACGCGGGATGTTGTAAGTTGGCTCAAATGCGAATACATGATGGATAAGGTCGGCGAGGAATTCCCCGGCATTATTTCAGCAGTCACTTCGTTTGGTTTTTTTGTCGAGCTGGCCGAAATCTATGTTGAAGGCTTGGTCCATATCAGCAATCTGGCGCAGGATTATTTTCATTTTGATGCCACCAGTCACCAATTAAGAGGCGAGCGCACCGGCATTAATTACCGGCTGGGCGACAGCGTCAAGGTCAAAGTCGCACGTGTCGATCTGGACGAAAAGAAGATTGACTTTGAGCTGGCGCAAAAACAAGTTGCTAGGGATAAGCCTAAAAAGAGACGTCGTAAAAAATGAAGTTAAGCAAAATATACGGCATACATTCAGTACAGTCCGCTTTGGATTATTCCCCTAAAAAGATCAATAAAGCCTGGGTTGACAGCCAACGGCAAGATAAGCGTCTGACGCAGTTGGTCGATGACTTATTAGACTTGGGCATCGAACCGGAAAAAACCGACCGGAAAAAACTGGATCGTTTTGCGGAAGGCAATAATCATCAAGGCATCGTCATCGAAGTGGAAATGCCCGGCGAGTTATCGGAAAGCGATTTAAAAGACGCCGTATTAACATTGCAGGGAATACCTTTATTCCTGGTATTGGATAATGTCCAGGATCCGCATAATTTCGGCGCCTGTCTTAGAACCGCCGATGCTACCGGCGTGCATGGCGTGATTATTACCAAAGATAACGCCACCGGGATTACTCCGACGGTCTGTAAAGTGGCAAGCGGGGCCGCAGAAACGGTGCCGGTTTATCAGGTGACCAATTTGTCCAGGACTTTACGCTGGCTCAAAGAGCAGGGTATTTGGGTCATGGGAGCGGCCGGGGAAGCCGCGCAGACTGCTTATCAAATCGATTTTACGGTACCGCTGGCTCTGGTCGTGGGCGCTGAGGGCAAAGGTTTAAGACGTTTGACCAAAGAACAATGCGATGTGTTGGTCAAGTTGCCGATGCTGGGTCGGGTAGAAAGCCTTAATCTGTCGGTTGCAACCGGTGTGCTGCTTTATGAAACTTTACGGCAGCGGTTACTGGCCAGTTAAGTTATAAATATTCACCACGAAAGCACGAACGACTGCATGGAGGCGGGAGGTAGAGCAATGCAGGAGCAATTGCCGAGAATAAGAAGGTTTAAAGAGCGGAAGGCTGTAATGCCGCAACTGAAAATACTTAGAGGGAATCGCTCAGTCATTTCACAATGACTTAAGAGAAATCATCCAATATTTTCGTGGTAAATTATTTTAAATGATCGCGCAATCCTCAATTTAGTAATGCAAACACATTCAACACACTCTCTTGAAGGTACGGGGTTAAGCTGTATTCGCGACGACCGGGTTCTATTTGAAGCATTGGCTTTTGAACTGGTTTCAGGGCAGGTTTTATTGCTGGAAGGTAAAAACGGCAGCGGGAAGACGTCGTTATTACGCATTTTATGCGGATTCCGGGAGCCTGATTCAGGCGCGATCTACTGGTGCGGCGACACGGTGAAAGACAGTCTGTTTTATGCCCAGATGGCTTATGTCGGCCACTTGGACGGTATTAAAAAAGAACTGACGGTGCTGGAAAACTTAAAAATGTCACTGGCTTTGAGTAGTCCCGGACAGTATTCCATTCACGAGGCTTTAACCAAGGTCCATTTGGCAGGCTATGACGATGTTCTGGTTCAGGCTTTATCAGCAGGCCAGAAAAGACGGCTGTCCCTGGCAAGATTGCTGATTACCGAAAATATCTTGTGGATTCTGGATGAGCCTTTCACCTCATTGGACAAGCAGGGCATCGCCCTTATTGAAACCTTAATGATCGAACATTGCGCTAACGGCGGAATGATTGTTCTTACCTCGCATCATGACATAGACCTGCATGGCGTCGATGTCCGGCGTACTAATTTATCCTGATGTCTTTATCCCGTGCATTTTTTGCCGTTATTCGGCGCGACCTGGTTTTGGCTTTGCGGCGTCGTTCGGAAATAGCTAATCCACTGCTGTTTTTTATTCTGGTAATAACCTTATTCCCGTTGGGTATCGGCGCGCAACCGCATTTATTGCAGGCCATCGCGCCTGGCATTATCTGGGTTTCCGCGTTACTGGCGGCGATGCTGTCGTTGGACAGCTTATTTCGTTCGGATTTTGACGACGGTTCGTTGGAGCAGATTTTATTAAGCCCGCACCCGACCTCGGTGTTGGTGTTAGGCAAAATCATCGCTCACTGGTTGGTGACAGGCTTGCCGCTGTTGATTGTGGCGCCTTTGCTGGCGGTTTTTTTAGGTATGCCCAATCATGCTCTGGGCGTCCTGTTACTAACCTTGCTGCTGGGAACGCCGGTGTTAAGCCTGATAGGCGCTATTGGTGTAGCGCTAACTGTGGGGCTGCGTCGGGGCGGCATGATTTTGTCGCTGTTGGTATTGCCGTTATATGTTCCGGTGTTGATTTTTGCCGGCAATGCCGTACAAATGGCCGGCGGCGGACTGCCCGTCGATGCGCAGATTAATATTTTGATTGCCATTTTATTGATGGCTTTAGCGCTGGCGCCTTTGCCGGTGGCGGCAGCATTAAAAATGAGTATTAATTGATAATATCTCGTAGAATAATCGGTCATATTATCGACTTTGGAAGAAATGATGATGGCATCCGCTAAATATTTGTCCGTTTTTGCACCCGCTACTCCGCAACAAAGAAAAGAAAATTTCGACGATTACTGGGAGTTTACCCAGCACCATGGTGGAGAATTGTTGGAAGACGAGAAGAATTTAGCCAAGAAAAGAGAGCGGCTAAAACATTTTCAAGATAACCCGGTTAAATTGCGCCGGCCGCTGGCCGATCCTGAGGCTTTTTATCGCAATTATGTTGAGATGCGAGACGACCCTAAGTCGCTGGATCGCATGACGCTGATGTTGACCGGCATTTACAAGTTTGCCCGGCATGAATGGGTGGGCATTAAAGGCGCTTGGGATGCGGTGCCGGATATGGCGAATTCACATACCGTAGAAGATAAAATCAGTCGCGTGCATTTGGCTGAAGAATTCTGTCATGTGCGCCTGTTTGATGAAATGCTCCGCACTTGCGGTTTGGATAAAGTGGAATGGGTGCCTTTAGGTCCGATCAAAGAAAAAATCTACGAGCAGTTCCCCAAATTACCCGGCTTTTTAATGGACACACCGGCGTTCGTCACCGAACTGATGGGCGTGACTTTCTATTGTCACTTACATCGCCTGTTTGATGATGTTCTGGCTGATGAGCCGGAAGTGCGAGACCGTTTAAAAGAGTTGCTGGATGAAATTACCATTGACGAAGTGGCGCATGTCGGACAGCGGAGAAATTTTGTCGGGCCGATAGGCATCAAAGTTTCAAAATGGTTGGTGAAGCCTTTTTACACGATGTTCTTTAACGATATTCCCGAAGTCGGGCAATTGTTTGATGTTGAGCGGATGATTAAAGACGGCGTCGCTTTTGATTTTAATGAATTGCCTGATTATATGATTGAACGCAGCTGGATTCCTTCATACTGCAAAGCCTGAAAACAGACTTTCCTTGTACCCTTCGCCTGATTTGCTATGTTTTTAATTCCTGATCCCGTCGTCCGCTTCTTTCATCGTATGGCATCGCCGCCGCATTTTTACGCGTTCACTGAACGATTAATGCCGTGGCTGGTGGTTATTTTCCTGCTGCTGACAGCCGCCGGTCTGTACGGCGGATTGTATTTGGCGCCTGCGGATTACCAGCAGGGCGACAGCTATCGCATTATCTACATTCATGTGCCCAGTGCCTGGATGTCGTTATTCATTTATATGGTCATGGCGGTTGCAGGTGGAATAGGACTGGTTTGGCGTATCAAGCTGGCGGAAATTGTCGCGATCAGCAGTGCGCCGGTTGGCGCAAGCTTTACCTTTATAGCGCTGGTGACCGGTTCCTTATGGGGCAAGCCGATGTGGGGAACGTGGTGGGTTTGGGATGCGCGGCTAACGTCCGAATTGATATTACTGTTCTTGTATCTCGGCGTTATCGGATTGTACGGCGCAATAGACGACAAGCGTACCGCATCGAGAGCTGTGGCTATTTTGGCTTTGGTCGGCGTAGTCAACATCCCGATTATCCATTACTCGGTCGAGTGGTGGAATACCTTGCATCAAGGCCCGACGGTCACCAAAATGGATAAGCCGTCCATTCATGTCAGCATGTTGATACCGTTGTTGTTGATGGCGATAGCGTTCAAGTTTTATTACCTGATCGCGATGTTGCAGCGTTCGCGCACCGAGTTGCTGTTGCGCGAACGTAATGCGCAGTGGGTTAAGAACATGATTTCGGAGTCTGAATAATGACAATGCAGGAATTTTTCGCAATGGGCGGTTACGCCTTTTATGTCTGGACTTCTTACGGACTGACCTTAATCGTGCTGCTCGCCAATATTATTATTCCGGTGGTGCAGCGCAGGCAGTTTTTACGCTCCCTGATGCTCAAACAGAAACGGCAGTAAATCATGAAACCAGCCAGAAAACAGCGTTTAATGCTTATCGGCCTGATGGTCATCGGAGCCGGTTTAGCCACCGGATTCGCGCTTAAATCCTTTAATGAAAATTTGATGTATTTTTTTTCGACCACCGATGTCGTCGAAGGCAAGGCCCCCAAAGACGCCTTGTTTCGTTTGGGCGGCATGGTCATTAAAGGCTCTGTGGAACGGCCGAACGACGGGTTGATGGTGCGTTTTAAACTGACCGATTTCAGCAAGGATGTGACCGTCGAATACACCGGCATCCTGCCGGACTTGTTCAGGGAAGGGCAGGGCATCGTTGCCCACGGCAGGTTAAATGCACAGGGCGTGTTTATCGCCGAAGAAGTGCTGGCTAAGCATGATGAAAATTACATGCCGCCGGAAGTAAAAGACAGTTTAAAAAATAAACACGCGCCAGTTACAGGCCAAAAATCATGATTGCAGAGTTGGGGCATTTTTCACTGATTCTGGCCTTATGCATGGCTGTTATTTTGGGGGTATTGCCGATCATCGGCGCTTCCAGGTCTATTTCCGGCTGGATCGCAGTAGCAAGGCCTGCCGCATTTGGGCAATTGTTCTTCATGGTCGTTTCCTACGGCTGTCTGACTTATGGGTTCTTGACCCATGATTTTTCGGTCAAATACATTGCGACTAATTCCAATACCGCATTGCCGGTTTTGTATCTGGTTTCCGGCGTCTGGGGCGCGCATGAAGGCTCGTTATTGCTTTGGGCGTTGGTGCTATCCTGCTGGACAGGCTTGGTTGCGATGTTCAGCCGTGCTATTCCGGATGTGACTGTCGCCCGCGTTTTAGGCGTGATGGGGCTGGTCTCCATCGGTTTCCTGCTGTTTTTGTTGCTGACCTCCAATCCGTTTGAGCGACTGTTTCCTGCGCCGTTGGAAGGACGCGACTTGAATCCCCTGTTGCAGGATCCGGGCTTGGCGATCCATCCGCCGATGCTGTATATGGGCTATGTCGGCTTTTCCGTGGCGTTCGCTTTCGCCATTGCCGCGTTGCTCGAAGGCCGCTTGGATGCGGCCTGGGCGCGCTGGTCTAGGCCTTGGACCAACATCGCCTGGATGTTTTTAACCATCGGCATCGCCTTGGGCAGTTGGTGGGCTTATTACGAACTAGGCTGGGGCGGCTGGTGGTTCTGGGATCCTGTCGAAAACGCCTCATTCATGCCCTGGCTGGTCGGCACCGCGTTGATTCATTCCTTGGCGGCCACTGAAAAACGCGGCGCGTTTAAAACATGGACGGTATTGCTGGCGATTTTTGCTTTTTCGTTAAGCCTGTTGGGTACATTTTTGGTCCGGTCCGGCGTTTTAACCTCGGTACATGCATTTGCCAGCGACCCGGCAAGAGGCCTGTTCATCCTGATATTTCTGGCCGTCGTGGTGGGCGGCTCGTTGTTGCTGTATGCGATAAGGGCGCCTTACGTGAAAAGCAGCGCGACCTTTGAACTGGTGTCCAAAGAGTCGGCAATATTGCTGAACAATGTGCTGCTGGTGGTAACGGCTTCCAGTATTTTGCTGGGCACCTTGTATCCGCTGGTCATTGACGCATTGGGACTGGGCAAGATTTCCGTCGGCCCTCCGTACTTTAATGCCGTGTTCATACCGTTAATGGCGCCTCTGGCGATTGCCGTGGGCTTGGGCATGCTGTTGCGCTGGAAAAGAGACAATATCAATGCTATTGCCTTGAGAGTGCGCTGGATTGTTTTAGCCTGCGTCTCCGGCGGTTTGCTGATTCCGTTATTCATGCCGTTTTATTCCTGGGGCGCGGTTTTGGGCTTAACGCTGGCGTTGTGGACGGTTGCGATTACCGCGATGTCTTTTGTTGATCGCATGGGGCCGCAGGGATTCTCATGGCAACGGCTGCAAACCGTGCCGGCCGGTTTTTACGGCATGACCGTGGCGCATTTAGGTATAGCCGTCTTTGTGATCGGCATTACCCTGACCTCGGTTTACAGCGTCGAAAAAGATGTGCGCATGGCGCCCGACGACAAGTTGGATATGTCCGGTTATATCTTTGAGTTTCACGGCGTAAAACAAACCCAAGGCCCTAACTATGTTGCAGAACAGGCTTTCGTCACAGTCAGTTACGACGGCAAACAGGTTGCTAGGCTGGAGCCGCAAAAACGGGTTTACCGGGTGCAAAAAATGCCGATGACCGAAGCGGCTATCGATGCCGGATTGTTCAGGGATTTGTTCGTTGCGATAGGCGAGCCGTTGGGCGACAAGGGCGCGTGGAGCATGAGGATTTATTACAAGTCATTTATCCGCTGGATTTGGCTGGGCGCGCTGTTTATGGCGGCAGGCGGTTTAATTGCCGCTTGCGACAGACGGTATCGTATTACGAAATAGCTTAAAGATTATCACCACGAAGGACACGAAAAAAATAGAGCTTTCGTATCTTCGCGGTGAGTTCATTATGTAAAAACTTAAATAAATATAATGCTTAAGTACATCCTCCCCTTAATATTATTCATCGTGCTGGCGGTATTCCTGGCGCTGGGCTTAAACCTCCATCCCGGCGAGATTCCTTCTCCGTTGATCGACAAACCGGCCCCGGCATTTTCAGCGCCCAAGCTCCAAGCGCCTGCGCAAAAATTATCCCCAACCGATTTAAAAGGCAAGGTCTGGCTGTTTAATGTCTGGGCGTCTTGGTGTACTTCGTGCCGCTCCGAGCATCCGATACTCAACCAACTGGCGCAAACCAAAGCTGCCGTTATCGTCGGCCTGAATTACAAGGACGAGCCTGAAGCCGCCTTAGGCTGGCTCGCGCAATTAGGCAATCCTTACGATGTCAGCATCATGGATCAGGACGGACGCATCGGCATCGACTGGGGCGTTTACGGGGTGCCGGAAACCTTCGTCGTCGACAAACGGGGCGTGGTCCGCTACAAGCATACCGGCCCCGTTACGCCGGAAGATGTGCAGCAAACTTTCCTGCCGTTGATCGCCAAGCTACAGGCCGAAAATTAATGAAGCATTTATCTATCGTTTTTCTGTTGTTACTGTCCGGCATAGCCTGTGCCGGTGTCGAATATCGGCAGTTTGCCAATCCTGAACAGCAAGAAGCTTATGAAACGTTGACTTCGGAATTGCGCTGTCTGGTCTGCCAAAACCAGACCATCGCCGATTCCAATGCGGAACTGGCCGCGGATTTGCGCAGACAAGTCTACGAAATGCTGCAACAAGGCAAATCAAGGCAGGACATCGCTCAATTTATGACCGATCGCTATGGCGATTTCGTTTTATATAATCCTCCGTTCAAGCTCAAAACCGGCCTGCTGTGGATAGGGCCGATGGTATTTTTGTTAATCGGTTTGATTGCGGTGTTTTTGTTTGCGCGGCGTAAAAAAACCGCCTCCGTCCTGCATTCCAGCACAGGGAGCGAGAATGCTGAGAAATTGGCAAAAATCCGTGATTTGTTAGAGAAGGGTGATCAGTCTTGAATACGCTATTTTTGCTGATTGTCAGCGTAATGATCTTAAGCGCTTTTCTGATTGTGTTGCCGCCGTTGCTGCGAAAACGTCCGCTTGCCGAGGCAGACCAGGATCAGCGTAATATCGCCATTGCCCGGCAGCGCTTGGCTGAGCTGAAAGAACAACTGCAAGCAGGCGCGTTAACTCAGGCGCTTTATGACGAGCAGCTGGTCGAGCTTGAACAGGCTTTGAGCGATGATCTCGACATACAGAGCCAAGCGAAGACATCGCCTACAGGACGTAGGCAAGGGGCGTTAGCAGGAGCGGAAGCTTCGCAATCATCTGGCCGGTGGATGGCAACCGTGCTGGTTATCGCTATCCCTTTCGTAGCGGGGGCGCTTTACTGGACACTGGGTAACTATCAGTCTTTAAGCCAGGTTAATCAACCTGCGGCCGCTAATCAGGCGGCGCCCGAACTGGAGCAAATGAAAAACATGGTTGCCGGGCTTGCCGAGCGCCTGAAAGAACAACCGAACGATGCGATGGGCTGGACGATGTTAGGCCGGTCCTACAAATATTTGCAGCAATATCCTAAAGCCGTCGAAGCGTTTGAACACGCCTACCGGTTAATAGGCGATCAGCCGGAAATCATGCTGCTGTATGCCGATGCTTTAGCTTTCGCCGATAACGAACAAATGGCCGGAAAACCCGCCGAACTGGTTTTTAAAGCCTTGGCGATGGAGCCCAATAACGTGACCGGCCTATGGCTGGGCGGCATGGCAAAAGCGCAAACAGGCGATTTTGCAGCGGCAATGGCTTTGTGGGAAAAGCTTGAAGCGCAGTTGCCGCAGGGCTCGGAAGCCCAACAGGAAATACAGGTCCTGTTGGCGAAGCTCGCAACCCAGATGCCGGAAGGCGCGGTTCAAGCGGAATCAAAACCTGTGCTGCCGGCTAAAACAGCGAGTGTGGCTGTTCAGGTGAGCTTGGCGCCTGAGTTGCAACAATCGGCCGGCCCTAACGACACTGTTTTTATTTATGCTCAGGCCTTATCCGGCCCTAAAATGCCGCTGGCTATCGCGCGCAAACAGGTTTCCGAATTGCCGTTAACCGTCAATTTGACCGATGCGATGGCGATGACGCCAGCCATGAAATTATCGAATTTCGAGCAAGTCAAACTGCTGGCGCGCATTTCCAAATCCGGCGATGCGATGCAGCAGCCCGGCGACTTGATCGGCGTTATCGAACAGGTTGCGTTGACTGATAAAGCGGTCCATAAAATAGTTATCAATAACCAAATAAAATGATGGATCAATCTATACAATTCGATTTGGGCCTGATCAACCGTTACGACAAGGCCGGTCCGCGTTATACCTCTTACCCTACCGCGCTGGAGTTGCACCAAGGCTTCGGCGACAAGGAATACCGCCGGCACATAGCCAAATCCAATGCCGCAGGCGGACCGCTGTCGCTGTATTTTCATATTCCTTTTTGCGACACCGTCTGCTTTTATTGCGCCTGCAATAAAATCGTCACCAAAAACCGCAAACATGCGGAACCGTACTTGGCGAACTTGTGTAAGGAAATTGCAATGCAGGGAGACTTGTTCGATTCCAGCCGGGTCGTCAACCAATTGCACTGGGGCGGGGGGACGCCGACTTTTTTAAGCTACGAGCAGATGCTTACCCTGATGGCTGCCACCCGCGAGCATTTCCATCTAAGGGACGACGACAAGGGCGAATATTCGATAGAAGTCGATCCTCGGGAAACCAACGACCGGACCCTCAAGCAACTGCGCGAACTGGGTTTTAACCGGGTCAGTTTGGGCTTGCAGGATTTCGACCCGGCTGTGCAAAAAGCCGTCAATCGCCTGCAAAGCGAAGAGCAGACCTTCAGCGTTTTAGCAGCCGCCAGAGCCGAAGGTTTTCGCTCGACCAATATCGATTTGATCTACGGCCTGCCGCTGCAAACGGTGGAGACCTTCGCCCTTACCCTGGATAAAATCCTGGCGGTAGAGCCGGATCGGTTCTCGATCTTCAACTATGCGCACATGCCCGCACGGTTTAAAACCCAGCGCCAGATTAACGATGCCGATATGCCTACTCCCGACGTCAAATTGGCCATTTTGCAAATGGTCGGGCAGCGGCTCACCGAAGCCGGTTACGTCTATATCGGCATGGATCATTTCGCCAAACCCGACGACGAACTGGCCGTCGCCCAGCGCGAAGGGCATTTGTATCGCAACTTTCAGGGCTACTCCACGCATTCGGATTGCGATCTGGTGGGCTTGGGCATTACTTCAATCGGTCGGGTTGGCGATGCCTATATCCAGAATGTCAAAGAGCTGGACGAGTACGAGCGGTTGATAAGCCAAGGACAATTGCCGGTATTTAAAGGCGTGGAACTGGATGATGACGATAAGCTGCGCCGCGCTGTGATCACTCAACTGATCTGCCATTTCGATCTGAGCTTTGCCGCCATCGAACAGCGCTTCGCGATTAACTTTGCCGATTACTTTGCCAAGGAGCTTGAGGCATTAGCGCCGATGCAGGCCGACGGTTTGCTGGTTTTATCAGCGGAAGGCATCAAGGTATTATCGGTCGGTCGTCTATTGATTCGCAACATCTGCATGGTGTTCGACAAATATCTGGCGCAAAAACAACAACAATTTTCAAAAGTTATCTAAGCCGACTATGACTGACGAACGACTCATCGAATTGGAAATAAAAGCCGCTTATCAGGAAGATTTGCTGCAAGCGTTAAATAAAATAGTCGCCGGGCAGCAGCAACAGATAGCTCGCTTGGATGCTACGTGCAGAATGCTCAACGAGCGCATTAAAAGCCTGTCTGTCGAAGCCGGCACAGGAGAAAATGTTGATGAAGTGCCGCCGCATTATTAAGCGTGCAGTTTCACCACGAAGAAACAGCGCATATCCCACGCGGGCACGGAAACGACATCAGACCTTCCAGGTTTTTAAAACCTGGAAGGTCTAACTTACAACGTTTATAGCTCCTTTAGCATAGGCCGAACAGTTACCAAAAAATATAAACTGTCTTCGGGTGGATAAAAAAACCGGCTATAAAACGCAGCAAAAAATCAGATATAACAATAATAATGAAGCAGACTATTCTGGTAAGCCATCCAGGTGACTTAACGGTTTCCTGGGCGCAGCAAATTGTCGATAAACATGACTCCAATACCGTCGTTGCCAAGGTGGATGTGGTCGCTGTTGACGTGGGCACAACAACGCGGGTTTGCGTCGCCGTCGAACATAACGGCCCGGAAACCCTGCCGACCCGGTGGTTTGTAAAACTGCCGTCATTGGCTTGGCGGGCGAGGATCATTACCGCATTGCCCAGGTTGCTGCAAACCGAAGTGCGTTTTTATAACGAAGTGGCGGAGGCGGTGCCTCTTAGCAAGCCTGTTTGTTTGGCTGCGCAAAGCCGGTTCGGTCGCGGTTCGACGCTGGTGCTTGCCGATGTGGCGGAATACGATGGCGTTCCCAGTACCGCCAGCGATACGTTGACATTCGCACAAGCGGCTCTGGTTGTCGAGCAGCTTGCCTGTAGCCATGCGCGGTTTTGGAATAACGTGCATCTCGACCCCAAATACCGCTGGTTGGCCGGACCGGTCCGGTTTGTAGAAGATGCGTTGGGTACGGCATTGGCCGTGCCGTTGATGAAACGCGGCTTGCGGCAGGCCGGGACGCATGTACCCTCCGCTTTGCACGTTCCCGCTATTCATTATGCCCGGCATCGTCGAACGGCGATGCGCTTTCTTTCCGACGCACCCAAAACCCTGGTCCATCACGACTGTCATCCCGGTAATTTATTTTGGGACAAGAGTAGAGCAAAAGTCGGTTTTCTCGATTGGCAACTGGTTCGCATCGGCGAGGGCGTCAGCGATGTGGCTTATTTTCTGTCAACCGCGCTGAGCATAGAGACACGGAGACGGCACGAAGCGGAATTGCTCGCCAACTATGCGCTTATGCTGTCGGCCAATGGGGTCGATATTGACAAAACCCGTTTGATGCAACGCTACCGCGCCCATCTTGTTTATGCCTTTGAGGCCATGGTGGTCACGCTTGCGGTGGGCGGTATGATGGATTTGGATTGCAATCTGGAATTGATACGCCGAACGGCGGCAGCTGTTGATGAGTTGGATGCTTTTTCCGCCTTGCCGATATAAAGCCGGGTTGCGCCGGAACCCGGATTAACTGATTGATTCACCACGAAGGCACGAAGATCACGAAGATCACGAAGAAAAACATAAAACTTCGCGTTCTTCGTGCCTTCGTGGCGAATAAAAAATATTAAAAAGACTTTTGAACGGCTGCTTAGGCTGAGTGGTTATGCCCGCAACAACACCAAAACCGCTCCGGTTCCGCCGTCTTTGGGCGACGCCGAGCAAAAGGCTTGAACGTCTTGGTGTTGCCTGAGCCATAAGTTGAGGTTGTTCTTGAGTACGGGATGGTTGCCTTCTGAACGATAACCTTTGCCGTGGACGATATGGACGCAGCGGTAGCCTCTTGCTACGCTGTCATGCAAAAAATTCAGCAGTTGCTGTTTTGCGGCATTGCTGTTCAGTCCATGCAGGTCGATTTCCGCTTCCTGTTCGAACTGGCCTTTGCGCAGTTTTTTTAGGACGTTGTGCTGTAGCCCGGGCGCGGTAAAGCTTAGCGAGTCTTCAATGCCCAGTTTTTCAACATCGAATTCGGCCGCGTCGTTTAAACGTTCCTCCGTGTCAACCGGTTGCCGTTTAGGGTAGGGCTTGGGTTTTCTATTTTCCGTTAAGAGTACTTTGTCGCTTTTTACAGTCTGTACTTTGCCGATAGTTAGGCGAAATAAATCGCTGTCTTCTGGGGTAAGGTTTTTTTTTGCCACGAAAGCTGATTTTGTTAAGTATTGTTGCTAATATGGTCGATTTTATAGCTTAATCGGCTTCAGGGCGATTGATAATGCGTATTTTGTTAAGTAATGATGACGGGTACTTGGCCGAAGGACTCAATGCATTAGCCGATGCGTTGCGCGGACATGCTGAAATTTCGGTGGTAGCGCCGGATAGAAACCGCAGTGCGGCCAGTAATTCTTTAACGCTGGAAATGCCGTTACGCGCTTATGCGACGGATAACGGCTTTATTAAAGTCGACGGCACGCCCACCGATTGCGTGCATTTGGCAATAACCGGCTTGCTGGAACATGAGCCGGACATGGTCTTTGCCGGGATTAATCATGGCTCCAATTTGGGTGACGATGTGCTTTATTCAGGGACTGTTGCGGCGGCAACCGAAGGGCGTTTTTTAGGCTTGCCCGCCGTCGCCATTTCGTTGGCGGGTGCTAATCCCAGTCATTTTGAAACCGCCGCGCATGTTGCGGTGGCGCTGTTACAACAATTGATTAATCATCCCTTGCCGCAAGACACTATTCTTAATGTTAATGTCCCGGATGTCGCGATTAAGGATTTAAAGGGCTATCAGGCAACCCGGTTGGGGCAGCGGCATAAATCGGAGCCGGTCATCAAGAGCGAAGATCCTAGAGGTCGTGTTATTTATTGGGTAGGGCCGCCGGGAGCGGAGCAGGATGCCGGCCCCGGAACCGATTTTTATGCCATTAATGCAGGCTTCGTGTCGGTTACCCCGTTACAGCTGGATTTGACCTGGTATGAGCGGATCAATGATTTAAAGGCCTGGTTACCCAAGGAGCATGATTTATGATTCAAAGCCTGCAAGGCATAGGCATGACTTCTTTGCGCACCCGTGAGCGCATGATCAATCGGCTAATGGAGCAGGGCATCCGAAGCAATAAAATTTTGGATGTCATTCGTAATACGCCGCGGCATATTTTTATGGATGAGGCCTTGGCCAGTCGGGCTTATGAAGACACCGCGCTGCCGATTGGGTATAACCAGACGATTTCCCAGCCTTACATCGTCGCAAAAATGACAGAGCTGCTGCTGGCCTCATCGGGCCGATTGGCAAAAGTATTGGAAATAGGCACCGGCTGCGGTTACCAGACCGCAATTCTGGCGCAGTTGGTCGATCATGTCTATTCGGTTGAAAGAATCGCGCCGTTGCAGAAAAAAGCCAAGGATCGGTTATGGGGGTTAAAGCTCAAGAATGTCAGTTACTTGCACAGCGATGGCGGTTGGGGATGGCAGGATCATGCGCCGTATGATGGTATTCTGGTTGCCGCAGCGCCGCCTGAAATACCGGAAATGTTGTTGCAGCAAATGGCTGTCGGCGGCGTGATGGTTATTCCTATCGGCAAAGGCGGCAGCCAACAGTTACAGAAAGTAACGCGCACGGAAAGCGGCTATGAAGTTGAGGGGTTGGAGCCGGTCGTTTTTGTGCCTTTTTTATCCGGAAGGAAATAAGCGGTTTTTAAAAATTGTATGACCTGATTTTAGGCGAAGTCCTCCTTTTTTCCGATACCGTCGCAGATGATGACGGCCGTGACATTTCAGTCCCTGTCTCCCTTTCATTTGGCTGTTGTGCTGAGCTGAGTGTTTGGCAGGCAAAAAGCCTGTTGGAACTTGATAAAATTCAAATACCAAAGTCCGTTAATCCAACAAGCATCTTTAAGATCTCTGTGAATTTTACGGGCGATTGATTTTGTAGGTTTACTGAATGGTCGGCTGGCGATAAACAGTAGGTAGGCGGTTTGCCGAGCGAGTACGGGAAGATAATGCGGGGCATAGCGGTGTAGCCGGGCAGCGAACTGCCCGGCGTACTTTTCAGCTTATTTCTTTTTGTTGCGTTCGTTCACTTCTTTAATGACTTCTTCCGACACGTTCTTCGGGCACGGTAAATAGTGCGAGAATTCCATGGAGAACTGACCGCGACCTGAGGTCATGGTACGTAAGTCGCCAATGTAACCGAACATTTCGCTCAGCGGCACATCAGACTTGATGCGAACGCCTGTTACACCGGCATCCTGGGATTTGATCATGCCGCGGCGACGGTTAAGGTCGCCGATTACATCACCCACATGATCGGATGGCGTGAAGGTGTCAACTTTCATGATCGGTTCGATCAATTGCGGACCCGCTTTGGGGATCGATTGACGGAACGCCGCTTTCGCAGCAATTTCAAATGCAATCGCAGACGAGTCAACCGCGTGGAAAGCACCGTCGGTTAAGATAACTTTAAAGTCCAAGCAAGGGAATCCGGCCAAAACGCCTTTGTCCAACATGCTCTTAAAGCCTTTTTCAACGGCAGGCCAGTATTCGCGTGGTACGTTACCGCCGGTAACCGCTGATTCAAATACAAAACCGCTGCCTGGCTCGCCTGGCTCGATAATATAGTTGATCTTGCCGTATTGGCCTGAACCGCCTGATTGCTTCTTGTGGGTATATTCGTCTTCAACCGATTTGGTGATAGTTTCGCGGTAGGCCACTTGGGGCTTGCCGACGATAACGTCAACGCCGTGAGTACGTCTTAAGATGTCGACCTTAATATCAAGATGCAGTTCGCCCATGCCTTTAAGAATGGTTTCGCCGCTGTCTTCATCGGTTTCAACGTGGAAAGACGGATCTTCCTGAATCATTTTACCCAGTGCGATGCCCATTTTTTCGGAAGCCGCTTTGTCTTTCGGTGAAATCGCTAATGAGATAACGGGATCAGGGAAAACCATCGGTTCCAATGTTGCAGGGAATTTCGGATCGCACAACGTGTGGCCGGTTTGCACGTTCTTCATGCCCAGTACCGCAACAATGTCGCCCGCTTGCGCTGAGTCAAGTTCGTTACGGGCATCGGCGTGCATTTCAACGATACGGCCGATACGCTCGGTTTTACCGGTGAACGTGTTCAGTACCGACGTGCCTTTTTCCAGCTTGCCTGAGTAGATGCGCAAGAATGTCAACGCGCCAAAGCGGTCGTCCATAATCTTGAATGCCAGCGCGCGTAGCGGTTTGTCGGCATCGACGATAGCAAAAGTGCCTGTTGGGTTGCCTTCCAGATCGACTTCAGGCTGTGGTTTAACTTCGGTTGGGCAAGGCAGGTAATCGATAACGCCGTCAAGAACCAACTGCACGCCTTTGTTTTTGAAAGACGAGCCGCAGAAAGTTGGGAAGAAATCCAGATTGATTGTGCCTTTACGGATACAACGTTTGATGGTGTCAATATCAGGTTCTTCGCCTTCAAGGTATTTTTCCATGACATCGTCAAACTGATCGGCAACCTGGTCGATCATTTTTTCGCGCCATTTTACGGCATCAGCCACCATGTCGGCAGGAATGTCTTTGATTTCGTAGTTCATCGGATCGCCGGAATCGTCCCATATCCAGGCTTTTTGGGTCAGCAGGTCAACCACGCCGGAGAATTGGTCTTCAGTGCCGATGGGCAGGGTCATAACCAATGGCACTGCGCCGAGCACGTCTTCGACTTGTTTGACTACGCGGTAGAAGTCGGCGCCGATACGATCCAGTTTGTTGATGTAGATAACGCGGGCGACTTCGGAATCGTTGGCATAACGCCAGTTGGTTTCCGATTGGGGTTCTACGCCGCCTGAACCGCAGAAAACGCCGATGCCGCCGTCAAGAACTTTCAGCGAACGATAAACTTCAATAGTAAAGTCAACGTGGCCTGGGGTATCGATGATGTTGAAACGGTGGTCTTTCCAGAAACAAGTAGTCGCAGCAGATTGAATGGTGATGCCGCGCTCCTGTTCCTGTTCCATGAAGTCAGTGGTTGCCGCGCCATCGTGTACTTCACCGATTTTGTGGATTTTACCGGTAAGTTTTAAAATCCGCTCGGTAGTTGTGGTTTTACCGGCATCGACGTGAGCGAAGATGCCAATGTTTCTGTAATGCGCTAAATCTGTCATGTTTTTACTCTAAAGTTGGGCATAAAAAACTTTTTTGGTGACCGCTCTCAATAAATGTTGAACGTTTGTTGAGGACTCGTACCGGGGCGGTGGGCTACATACCAATAACCGCAGTCACACAACCTAAGACCGCGGTGGCGGTAGCCATCGGAGTGGATGAAATGCGTCGGATACATTGCAGGTAGCTCAAAGCCGAGTGAGGTGCATTTTTCGGGGTCACCATCGCTGCTCACTCGTCCAGCTTCGAAAGCTCTCTATTTTAACCTAAAAACTTTGTAAAAACATAGAAAACCCATGTGTCGTGTTGATGTCGCATTAAAATAGCTGAATCTATTTAGTCATTTGACGTCAGTATATTGAATTAAGTGTGCGCCTTGGGCCTTGGTGATACAGACCTCGCTGTATTGAGCGGCAAAGGCGACAGTATTTTTTATAGATAATGGCGCGAGATGAAAACAGTCGGTTTCGGCGGTCGGGTTCGTCCGAAAGCCGTGATTGAAGACATGCCGTGTGAAAGCGCTATGAATAGAGATTCAGCATTATATAATTTGAACTGAAATGTCGTAAAAACAGCTACATTTACTGATATGCTATTGTGAAAAATTCGATTGAAAGCAGGAGATTCAGATTATGATTGTCGCTGACATTATGACCGCTAATCCGGTTACGGTTAACATGGATACCGAGTTATTTGAGATTAAGGAGATTTTCGATCATGTCTATTTTCATCATCTGCTGGTTGAGAATGAAGCGGACAAAACGATTGCCGGCGTTATTTCGGACCGTGATTTATTGAGCGCTTTAAGTCCTTATATTCATACGGCTTCTGAAACATTACGCGATATAGAAACGTTACAAAAACGTGCTCATCAAATCATGTCACGCCAGATCGATACCGTGACACCCACAACCGATTGCAACATTGCGGTACAAAAAATGTTGGATGCGGATATATCCTGTCTGCCTGTCGTCGGCAATGACAAGGTTATTCTAGGTATCGTTACCTGGAAAGATTTCTTAACAAGTTATTTAAAACAACAATCACCGAAAAACTATAAGCATCCTGTCATGAAGCATGATTAGCGTAATGACCGGAGTCAATGGCAGCAGTAACAAATTGCGTTTTGACTCGTTTTGTCAGCGTTTAAGGTTAAGGTATTACAGGTAAAAAAATAAATGATAGTGCCGAACGATCCTTTAAGTCTCAATTTAATCGACATGAGCATGGAAGTAGTACCCCCAAAAATTATAGCGGAACCCCTTACTCTTCATGGTTGGACGCATGTGCTGTGCAATGAAGAAATGCCGATATTTTCCAATACGGCGCTGAGTATTAATGACATTTTGAGCGATGACAGGAAAGGCGCTATGGAATTGGCTTCTGTTATTTTGCAGGACCCGAATCTGACGGTTAAGTTATTAAAAATCAGCAATACGCCTCATTACAATCCTTCGCGTCAGAAAATGGTGACGGTATCGCGGGCTATTATCATGATCGGTTCCGATGTTATTCGTGAATTAACGCTGGTTTGTTCCTTTTTTGAATCCATTCTGTCGGCGGTCAACAAACAGCAGGCCAGTCAAGAAATAGCCCAGGCTATTCATGCGGCGGTGCATGCCAAGTCCATAGCGATTGAGATCAACGATAAATCGCCGGAAGAGGTTTTTATTGCCACGTTGCTTAATCATATCGGCTGTATTTCTTTTTGGTGCTTTTGCGGGGAACAGGGAGAGCAAATTCAGGATCTGATTAATAGAGGAAAATACACTAGCGAAGAGGCGGAGAAAAAAGTGTTGGGCTTTACCTTGACCGAGCTTGGCGTTTCTCTAAGTAAGTCTTGGAAATTAGGCAGCTTGGTTGAAGAATCGATCAAGCCGAAGCTATTATCCAACAATCCCAGGGTTGACTTGGTTCACTTGGGTTATGAAATCACGGAGGCCTTAAAAGAGGGGGTTTATTCAGAAAAATATGCGCTTTGTGTCAGGAAAATTGAGGCGCTTACCAAGCAATCAAAAAAAACGATCAATGAAAAACTTCAAAGCAATACCGGTATTGCGTCCGATATTGCCTGTCAATTTGGAGCCACTGATGCCGCTTTGCTACTGCAAAGCCGTCTAAATCAAGTCATCGTCATCGATGAGCCGGCGCCGGTTATCGATAAAACACAATTGCAACTTCAGATTTCACAGGATATAGCATCCATAATAAGCGACCAGTTTGACATTAATCTGTTGCTGGAAACGGTGCTTGAGGGCATTCATCGCGGTATCGGTATGGATCGAACTATTTTGTCTCTATTGTCTCCTGATAAACAGTCCCTTAAAGAAAGGCTGTCTTTGGGCTGGCGTAAAGATACCTATGAGCACAAGGTTATGTTCAATATCTCGGAAACACCGGCCAATCTTTTTTTTCATGCCCTGTCCGGTAGTCGCGCTTTTTGGGCTAAGCCATTGGATAATAGCAAGTTGTATGCGCTGGGGGATATTAATGTGGTCGGCAAAAACGAATGTTTTATGATGCCGATTTTTTCCAACAAAATACCGATCGGTCTGATTTATACCGATCGTGGAGTCTGCAACCAGCCGTTAAGCGAAGAAAATTTTAATACCTTCAAGTATTTTGCTCAACAGGCCAACATAGGTCTTACCATGTATCGCATACAACGCGCCGTTAATGGAAAAAAAGATAGCGGGATTGAGCAGGATGGCGGTTATTGAGTTTGCCAGGCCGACGGCTTGGCGGGGATGTCGCAATATTGATCGAGTAATTTTGTAAAATAATCCCGAGCAATTTCCTGAGCGCCGAAGCTTTCCAAGTGGCTTGTATGCACTTGGCAGTCTATTAGTTGGTAGCCCCAGGCGTTAAGTTGCTGCACCAGGGTAGCGAAAGCAACTTTGGAGGCATCGGTTCTGGTGTGAAACATGGATTCGCCAAAAAAAACCTGTCCCAGGGCAACACCGTATAATCCGCCGACCAGTTCATCGTCAAGCCAAGTTTCAACCGAGTGTGCAAATCCGGCTTGGTGCAGTTGATTATAAGCGGCGTTGATTTCTGCCGTTATCCAGGTGCCGGCGGCGTCTTTGCGGGGATCTGCGCAGGCGCTGATGACTTCATTAAAAGCTTGGTCAAAGCTTACTGAGAAAATATTTTTCCGCAGGGTTTTACGCAAGCTGCGGGAAATAATCAGTTTATCGGGAAATAAAACCAAGCGCGGGTCCGGCGACCACCACAAGATAGGTTCGCCGCGGTTATACCAGGGAAATATGCCATGCCGATAAGCGTTTAACAGCCGATTTCGGGACAGGCATCCGCCGACGGCAAGCAAGCCGTCCGGTTCGCGGAGGGCTTTGCTTGCCAAAGGAAAATCTTGCTCCGGGTTTTTAGGGTCAAGAACAGTCAGTCGCATTTTTGCAAGGCTAAAGGCGGCTTGAGTTGGGGCATGGTTTTTTTGGTCCGCCCTTCGTCTGATTTTTAATACCGGTTTCGTAGCGGGTATGTGGTTTCAATTATGAAGCTGTCAGTTCATCAAGAAATTTTTCCGCATCCAGCGCCGCCATGCAGCCCGCGCCCGCCGAAGTAATGGCTTGTTTATAGACGGAATCCATTACATCGCCCGCAGCAAATACGCCTTCGACGCTGGTTGCCGTGGCGTTGCCGTGAATGCCGCTTTTGACTTTAATATAGCCGTGATCCATATCCAACTGGCCCTCGAAAATACCGGTGTTGGGGGTGTGGCCGATGGCTATAAATACGCCATGAACATCCAGTTCTTTGGTCGAACCATCCAGGGTATTCTTGATTCTAAGGCCGGTAACGCCCATGTCGTCGCCCAGCACTTCATCCAGGTGATGATTCCATTCGATGACGACATTGCCGTTTTGCGATTTTTCAATCAGCTTGTCGGAGAGGATTTTTTCGGAGCGAAACTTGTCGCGGCGATGCACGACAATGACCTTCGATGCGATATTGGATAGATAAAGGGCTTCTTCAACAGCCGTATTGCCGCCGCCAATGACGGCAACGGGTTTATTTCTGTAGAAAAATCCGTCGCAGGTGGCGCAAGCCGAAACGCCTTTGCCTTTGAAAGCTTCTTCGGAATCCATGCCCAAATAACGCGCTGAAGCACCGGTTGCAATAATCAGTGCATCGCAGGTGTAAGCGCCCGAATCGCCGGTTAATTTAAAAGGCCGAGCGGATAAATCAGCGGTGTGGATGTGATCGAAAATTATCTCGGTAGCAAAGCGTTCGGCATGTTTCTGCATTCTGTCCATGAGTGCCGGTCCTTGCAATCCTTCAACATCGCCGGGCCAGTTATCCACTTCGGTCGTTGTAGTGAGTTGTCCGCCTTGTTGCATACCGGTAATGATGACCGGATTCATGTTGGCGCGTGCGGCATAGATTGCGGCCGTATAACCGGCAGGGCCTGAGCCTAAAATCAACAGACGGCAATGTTTGGAATCACTCATTAAAAATCCTTTGCAGGGGCAGATAAAAAATTAATTATGAAGAGGAAAGCGTGTTTCGTAAACTGTTTTATCAGCATAGCCGGGGATAATGACAGAAATGCGGGCAGAAATTCATTGCTGACATTACTAATGTGAAACATCGTATTATTAATCTATAATTATGTTTTATTGGTAATTTATGTGACGAGTTGTGAAATATGGCTGCTGTAATGGAAGAAAAAACCTTTCGTGGCTTGCGTGAAGTCGCTTTATTAGGCTTCATTGCTGGTGCATTATTTTTTTTGATTTCGCTGATCACTTTTAGTAACGAAGATGCGGGCTGGACGCACAGCGGATCAGTGCAGACTGTCTCTAACGCTTGCGGTGTCTTTGGTGCATGGATCGCCGATTTTATGCTCAGCTGTTTCGGTTTGGTCGCTTACCTGTTTCCGGTCATTATCTTCTGGCAAGGTTATCTCATTTACACTCAGGGCAGGCAAGGCCGCGAAAAAATGATTATCGCGCTGCAATGGATAGGGTCGATAGCGACCATTATTTCAGGAGCGGCATTATTGAATTTATATCTATTAAGAATAGGCATCGAACTACCCAGCAATACCGGCGGCATTTTAGGCCAGGAGACCGGCAATGCATTGCTGGTAGTATTCGGTAATTCGGGCGCGACGCTGTTCTTATTGGTGGTCTTGTTGGCCGGGGTTACCCTGGTTACCGGCTTGTCATGGGTGGCGCTGATAGATGTCATCGGCAAATATACCGTATGCATATGCCGGATTTTTTGTAACGGCGTGCTGGGTTTGTTGCAGGAACGTTCGGTCAATCGCATTCAGACACTGGTTAAACATCCTGAAAAAGCGGAGCTTAAGAAAAAAATCAGCGCCAAAGCCCTACCGGCTATTGAAAAACCTGTAGAAAAAACAGCAAAAAACACATTTCCGCCGAAAAAACAGCCGGTCATTAAATATGATGCCAGCAAAGGCGTATTGCCCTCTCTGGAGTTGTTGGATCACCGGGACACCCGCGTTATAGGTTATTCGCAAACCGATTTGGAAGAAATGTCGCGCTTGGTGGAAGAAATTCTGGCCGATTTTAATGTCGCCGTTGCCGTGGTCGGTTTTCATCCGGGCCCGGTTATCACCCGTTTTGAATTACAACCTGCCGCGGGCGTTAAAGTCAGTCGCATCAGTACGCTGTCCAAGGACTTGGCCAGAGCCTTGTCGGTGACCAGCGTTCGTATCGTGGAAATCATTCCCGGCAAATCGGTAGTCGGCCTTGAAATTCCCAATCGGGAACGGGAGATGGTGACCTTGCGCGAGTTGTTGGTTTCGGCGCCGTTTGAAAAATCCAAGTCCCTGTTGACCCTGGCGATGGGCAAGGACATTTCCGGCACGCCGATGGTTGCCGATCTCGGCAAAATGCCTCATGCATTGGTCGCCGGCACTACAGGTTCAGGTAAATCGGTCGCCATCAACACCATGATTCTCAGTCTGCTGTATAAAGCGACGCCGGAGCAGGTGCGCTTGATCATGATCGATCCGAAGATGCTGGAATTGTCGGTTTATGAAGGCATTCCGCATTTATTGACCCCTGTCGTAACCGATATGAAGGAAGCCAGCAACGCATTGCGCTGGGCGGTTGCCGAAATGGAAAGACGTTATAAGCTAATGTCCAAAATGGGCGTCAGAAACTTGGCCGGATTTAACCAGCTGATAGACGACGCGACCGCACGAGGCGAGACCATCAGGGATCCGATGTTCCAAATGATCAATCCGCTGGAAGAAGGCGAAGAGTATCCCACCTTAAGCACCCTGCCCAGCATCGTCATCGTTATCGACGAATTAGCCGACATGATGATGATCGTCGGTAAAAAAGTTGAAGAGCTGATTGCGCGTCTGGCGCAAAAAGCGCGGGCGGCGGGCATTCATTTGATTCTGGCCACGCAGCGCCCATCGGTTGACGTATTGACCGGCCTGATCAAAGCCAACGTGCCTACCCGGATTTCATTTCAGGTGTCATCGCGTATCGACTCGCGCACCATTCTCGACCAAGGCGGTGCGGAAACGTTGCTAGGCAACGGCGATATGCTGTTTTTGCCTTCAGGCACCAGCATTCCCATTCGTGCGCACGGTGCGTTTGTCGATGACCATGAAGTGCATCGCGTGGTTGAATTTTTAAAACAAACCGCACCGCCGAATTATCTTGAAGACATCACTCGCGAGCTTTCCGATTCCGGCGACGGCTATAGCATGAGCGGCGCTGGCGGCAATGGCGATTCCGAAACCGACGCCTTGTACGACGAAGCCGTGCAATTTGTCACAGAAACCCGTAAAGCCTCAATATCCAGCGTGCAAAGACGTTTTAAAGTCGGCTACAACCGCGCCGCAACGATGATTGAAGACATGGAAGCGGCCGGTGTTGTCAGTGCTGCGGAAAGCAATGGCTCAAGAGTTGTGCTGGCGCCGCCACCGGTAAGAGATTAACGATGAACATTGCGTTGATCGGAGTCGCCATTGCGCTGACGGCGACTCTGGGCGGTGTCGTTATGGTCAAACGCAATTCTCCTCAGCAACCGATACCAGTCAAGGCCGTGCTGTTCGGGCTTTATTTCTGGGGCTTGGTGTTTTTACAGTTGCTTGCAGTCGGACTGTTCATGGGCTAGGTGCGCAGGCCGGTGTAATCAGTTTGAGTTTTAGATAAAGCCGTTCCTAGGTAATGCGGACGGAAAAGCGCGATCTACAATGTGTCGGCTATGATTTTTTCGTGTTTCTTGTGAATCAAATATTTTCCCCAAGATAAAAAAGTCAGCGCCCACCTTCTCCTGATTTTATGGTAGGCATTAATGTTATGGATAACCCAATATCATCGTTAATGAATAAACACATTGCGACAGTAGACATTAACGATACTATCGACAAAGTTGAAAAGATAATGGATTTGCATAAATTAAAATTTGCGCTGGTTATCGACTCGAATCAGGGCTGTTTTGGCGTAATCAGTTATTCGGATATTGTGCATTTCCATGAGAGGGGTAAAAATTCAAAAACCGAGCGCGCATGGGAATTGTGTACGCATAAGGTTATTGAAGTCAGTCCCGATACATCGGCCAGGGAAGCGGCCAAGCTAATGGTAAAGCATAAAATCAATCACATAGTCATAACAGAAAATAAAATAAAATAATAAAAGGCATCGTCTCATCAATTGATTTTGTCGGGGAATACGTGAAACAAAATGTTTAACATGCCGACCAATAGCGCACTTATGGGTCGGGACGGTTTTTCCGGAAGCACAACGTTGTTTCGATCAAGTAAAAAATAAAATCGTCCGGAAAAGACGCCGGTAAGTTTCCGGGCGACAAGATCTGCCTATATCAAGGAAAAATAAACATTAACTGAGATTTCAGGTTTGTTGACAATGGCCCGATGAGCTGATACTTTGCCTCGCTGGCACTCGTCTTAATGGAGTGCTAAATTTGGTTGCAGAGGTTGGTGTGGGTAATACGCAGTTTTTAAATGAGCGGTCGTTACAGCTGTTAAAATCGCTGGTCGAACGTTATATCAGTGACGGTCAGCCGGTGGGTTCGCGGGCTTTATCGAAAGATTCGGATTTAAACTTAAGTCCGGCCACTATTCGCAATGTCATGGCCGACCTGGAAGACCTGGGTTTGGTGCATTCACCGCATACTTCGGCAGGACGGGTGCCTACGGTCAGCGGCTACCGCTTGTTTGTCGATACCTTACTGACAGTTAAACCGTTGGAATCGAAAGATTTAACCCGATTGCATCAAGGCTTGTCGTTAAGCGAGGATACCAATGATGTAATCGGCGTCGCTTCGCGCCTGCTGTCGGAATTAACGCAGATGGCAGGGGTAGTGACCTTGCCTAAAAGAGAGCAGGTGTGCTTGCGGCATATCGAGTTCCTGTCTTTATCCCATACCCGCGTACTGGTCATTTTTGTTACCAATGAGCAGGAAGTCCATAATAAAATCATCCATACCTCGAAAGTTTTTAGCCCCGCCGAGTTACAGCAGGCCGCCAATTATTTGAATTCAATTTATTCCGGCCGTAGCCTCAATGCGGTGCGCAAAGCGGTTTTAAAAGAGTTGCAGGAAGACCGGGAACGCATGACAAATCTGTCTGGAACAGATTTGCATTTACCCGAAGGGTGTCGGGCAGGAAAGCCCGACATGAACGAAGGCATGCTGGATGCGGTAAAAATGGCGCAACTGGCGTTCGATCAGGACAATAAAAAAGACGATTATGTCCTGTCCGGAGAAACCAATTTAATGGGGTTTTCAGAGTTGTCGGATATGGAGCGGCTAAAAAACCTGTTTGAAGCATTCAGCCAAAAGCAGGGCGTTATCCATTTGCTGGATCAATGTATGAAAGCCGACGGCGTACAGATATTCATCGGTGAAGAATCCGGCTATCGGGCTTTCGATCATTGCAGTCTGGTGACCTCGTCGTACTCGGTAAGCGACGAAGTGGTCGGCGTGCTGGGCGTCATCGGGCCGACGCGGATGGCCTACGAGAAAATCATCCCTTTTGTTGATGTGACGGCAAAATTGTTGGGCGCCGCCTTGAATCCAAAACCAACGACCCCACTATAAAATAACGCAACTATTCAGCTGTTTTGAAAAATAGAACGCCGATGATGCTGATAATTAAGCTCAGATAAGATTGTCCTTGAATTATCCGTGTTCATCATATTTATCTGCCGTAATCTGCGTTCCATTGTATTGGATGCTGAGGCACATTAATTTTAAATAGTAAGGAGCTATAAATAATGAGTACTGATCAGGAAGCGCCTGAGTCCCAGGCTAAAACTGAAAACGGAACGGTTGTAGAGCCGCCGCACACCGAATTAGCCGAGCACGAGCTCACCATTGAAGAGTTACAGCAGGCCTTGGTCGAAGCTGAGCAAAAAGCTCAGGAGAACTGGGACAAAGCGGTTCGCGCACAGGCGGAAATGGAAAACCTGAAAAGAAGAACCCAAAAGGATCTGGAAGATGCGCACAAATTCGCCCTGACAGGGTTCGCCAAAGAGCTATTGTCGGTATTGGACAGTCTGGTGTTAGGCTTGCAGGCGGCAACAGGCGATAGCGAAGAAGTGAAGAAATTCCGCGAAGGCAGCGAATTAACGATTAAGCAATTCGAATCAGCCTTTGCAAAATTCAAAATTGAAGCGATTGATCCCATCAATCAGCCGTTTAATGCCGAACTGCATCAGGCCATGGCTATGCAGGCCGTAGATGGTGTCGAGCCCAATACGGTCGTTAACGTTTTCCAAAAAGGTTATATGTTGAACGGGCGCTTGCTTCGTCCGGCCATGGTTTTGGTTGCCAAAGCAGCCGAAAAAAAGCCGACAGATAGCCCTAGCATCGACGAACAGGCTTGAAATCAAACAAAGCAGCCTCATATTTGTAACAACTTTTACTTTTTTAAATAAATTCAAGTCTGGAGAATTCAATGGCTAAAATAATCGGCATAGATTTAGGAACCACAAACTCGTGCGTCGCGGTATTGGAAAACGGCGTCGCAAGAGTAATTGAAAACAGCGAAGGAGCGCGCACTACGCCTTCCATTATTGCTTTCAGCAGTGACGATGAAGTGTTGGTTGGACAGTCGGCAAAGCGTCAAGCCGTTACCAACCCGAAAAATACCGTATTTGCGATCAAGCGTTTGATCGGTCGCCGGTTTAAAGACGATGTCGTACAAAAAGACATCAAAATGGTGCCTTATAAAATCGTCGAAGCTGAAAACGGCGACGCCTGGGTTGAAGTCCACGGCAAAAAAATGGCGGCTCCCGAGATTTCAGCGCGTATTTTGATGAAGCTGAAAAAAGACGCCGAAGCCTATTTGGGCGAAGAAGTCACCGAAGCGGTCATTACCGTACCGGCTTACTTTAACGACTCGCAACGCCAAGCGACTAAAGATGCCGGTCGTATTGCCGGACTTGAAGTTAAACGTATCATCAATGAACCGACGGCATCAGCATTGGCTTTCGGCATGGATAAGCCTAAAGGCGACACCAAAATCGCGGTGTATGACTTAGGCGGCGGTACGTTCGATATTTCGATCATTGAAATCGCCGAAATAGAAGGCGAGCACCAATTCGAAGTGTTATCGACCAACGGCGATACCTTCCTGGGCGGCGAAGATTTCGACTCAAGAATCATTGAATTTTTGGCCTCGGAATTCAAAAAAGAAAGCGGCGTTGACGTTCATAACGATCCGTTGGCCTTGCAACGTTTGAAAGAAGCGGCGGAAAAAGCCAAGATCGAATTGTCTTCAAGCCAGCAAACCGATGTGAACCTGCCTTACATTACCGCAGATGCCTCAGGCCCCAAGCATTTAAACGTTAAATTGACCCGCGCCAAACTGGAATCGCTGGTTGAGGAACTGATTAACCGCACTAAAGGCCCTTGCGAAATGGCGCTGAAAGACGCGAAATTATCGGCATCGGATATTAATGACGTGATTTTGGTCGGCGGTCAAACCCGTATGCCGAAAGTGCAGGAAATGGTAAAAGCCATTTTCGGCAAAGAACCGCGCAAAGACGTTAACCCAGATGAAGCGGTTGCTTTAGGTGCGGCGATCCAGGCGGGTGTTTTGGCCGGCGACGTTAAAGACGTGTTGTTGCTGGACGTTATCCCGTTATCGCTGGGTATCGAGACCATGGGCGGCATCATGACCAAACTGATCGAGAAAAACACCACGATCCCGACTAATGCATCGCAAGTGTTCTCTACCGCGGACGACAATCAAACCGCAGTCACCGTCCATGTACTGCAAGGCGAGCGCGAAAAAGCGGCGGCCAATAAATCGCTGGGTCGTTTTGATCTGGCCGATATTCCGCCGGCGCCGCGCGGCATTCCGCAAATTGAAGTTGCATTCGACATCGATGCCAATGGTATCTTGAACGTGTCGGCTAAAGACAAGGCGACCGGTAAAAAACAATCGATTGTTATCAAAGCCTCCAGCGGTTTATCGGATGACGAAGTTGAACGCATGATTAAAGATGCCGAAGCACATGCTGATGAAGACCGTAAACTGACAGAATTGGTTCACGCGCGCAACCATGCGGACGGCATGATTCACGCGACTGAAAAATCACTGAAAGAACTGGGCGACCAAGTCGGCGATGAAGAAAAAACCAGCATCGAACATGCGATTGAAGCATTGAAAACTGCGGTTAAAGGTGATGATAAAGCGGAAATCGAAGCCAAAACGAATGACTTAACCGAGTTATCCGGTAAACTGGCCGAACGCGTTTACGCGCAAAAATCGGCGTCTGAAGGCGACGCGTCCGGCGCTCATGCTTCTTCAGAGCATCATGCGGCGGATGACGGCGTTGTCGATGCCGAGTTTGAAGAAGTTAAAGATGACGATAAGAAGTAAAATGTAGTTTGTGGGGGTAGCTTACTCCCTACGCATTAACTTTAAGGCATAAAACCACGAAGAACACGAAGCTCGCGAAGCAAAAACTCCGCGTCCCTTCGTGTTCTTTTTGCGGTTTAGCAACCGGTCTCTTATCCTCTTTACGGAGTATCTCGGACAAAATCAGATGATAATCACCAAAATCCAACCATAGACTATTGAACCATGGCAAAAGAAGATTTTTACAAGCTTCTCGGTGTAGACAGAAACGCCAGTGATGCAGAGATTAAGAAAAGCTATCGCAGCAAGGCGATGAAGTTTCATCCGGATAGAAATAAAGATAATCCGGTGGAGGCCGAGGCCAAGTTTAAGCAGATTAAAGAGGCTTACGAAGTTTTATCAGACCCTAAAAAACGCTCCGCTTACGACCAGTTCGGCCACGCCGGAATCGATCCTTCGATGGGCGGCGGGCGTTCCGGCGGTTTCGGCGGCGGTGAAAGTTTCAGCGATATTTTCGGCGATATTTTCGGCGGGGGAAGACAGCAGCGGAGTAACGTTCAGCGCGGCTCGGACCTGCGCTACAACCTTGAATTAACGCTCGAAGAAGCCGTGTTCGGCACCGATGCCAAAATCCGCGTGCCGGTGCTGGTCGCCTGCGGCGAGTGTAGCGGTTCCGGCGCTAAGAAAGGTTCAAGTCCCGTTATCTGTACAACGTGCCACGGTCACGGCCAAGTCAGGATGCAACAGGGATTCTTTTCGGTCCAGCAAACCTGCCCAACCTGCCGCGGTACCGGCAAACAGATCAAGGATCCTTGCGGCGCGTGCTACGGGCAGGGCCGGGTCCAGGAAAATAAAACCCTGTCGGCAAAAATCCCTGCCGGCGTCGATACCGGCGATCGCATACGCCTGGCCGGAGAAGGCGAAGCCGGAGAATTCGGCGGCCCGGCAGGCGATCTTTACGTTCAGGTCCAGGTAAAAGACCATGAAATCTTTACCCGCGATGGCGCGAATTTATATTGCGAAGTGCCGATCAGTTTTCCTACCGCCTGCTTGGGCGGCGAGTTGGAAGTGCCGACATTGAATGGCAAAGTGCTGTTGAAAATCCCTGCCGAAACCCAAACCGGAAAATTGTTCAGGTTGCGCGGCAAGGGCGTCAAGCCGGTCAGAGGCGGCCCGGTCGGCGATTTGCTGTGCAAAGTACAGGTCGAAACGCCGGTACACCTGACCAAAGAACAAAAAGCCTTGGTCGAGCAGCTCAGCGAATCCTTATCCGGCGGCGGTAAACATCACAGCCCGCAAGAATCTTCATGGACCGACGGCGTAAAAAGCTTTTTCGATAAACTAACAGGATAAGTCATGATGCGTATTGCTGTAGTAGGTGCGTCCGGCCGCATGGGCCTTTGCTTGATTAAAGCGGCGGCGCTGGCTAAACATGCCGAATTGGCCGTTGCCGTGTCCCGCCCCGACAGTCTCGCCATAGGCCGCGACGCGGGAGAATTGGCCGGCATCAGCGTGGTCGGCGTTAAAGTCGTCGATGACTTGGCGTCCGTTGTCGATCAGTTCGACGTGCTGATCGATTTTACCCGCCCCGATGCGTCAATGGCCTTTATCGAGACCTGTCGGCAGGCCGGAAAAAAGCTGGTCATCGGCACCACCGGTTACAGCGATGCGCAAAAAGCCCTTATTTCTGAGGCGGCTAAAGACGTGGCGATCGTGATGGCGCCCAACATGAGCGTCGGCGTCAACTTGTCGCTTAAACTGTTAGAAATGACCGCCAAAGTCATGGGCGATTACACCGATATTGAAGTGATCGAAGCCCATCACCGGCATAAAGTCGATGCGCCGTCCGGTACCGCATTGCGCATGGGCGAAGTGATAGCGGATGTCTTAGGCCGGGACTTAAAAGACTGCGCGATTTACGGCAGGGAAGGCAATACCGGCGAACGCGACAGAAAAACCATCGGTTTTTCAACCATTAGAGCCGGAGACATCGTCGGCGAGCACACCGTCATGTTTGCCGATGACGGCGAGCGGGTGGAAATCACCCACAAAGCCACCAGCCGCATGACCTTTGCCAATGGCGCGGTCAGGGCGGCGGTTTGGCTGGCCGATAAGGATAGAGGTTTGTACGACATGCAGGATGTTTTGGGGCTTTCTTGAAAGGTTGGGGCTGAGAGTTTCTCAGAGTCCATGCGCATCAATTTAAAGCATAAAACCACGAAGTTCACGAAGCCGCATCGGCTAGGTTGTATCTATTCGCAATCCAGTTCATTATAAAATCTGCAACATTTGTAACTACAAAAAGAGTTATACTTTCTAATAATTGTAAAGGAGCTACAAAATGAATTATGTCTGGGATGACTGCAAAAGTGCCTCGAATCTACAAAAACATGGATTAAGCTTTGAAGATGCGAATATCGTTTTTTCCGGCGAGTGCGTAACATTTGAGGATGACCGTAACGATTATGGGGAAGCAAGATATATTACGCTTGGCACTCTGGAAGGCCGTGTTGTGGTACTGATTCATACGCAACGGAATGAGGCAACGCGCATTATCTCAATGAGAAAGGCAAACGAACGTGAGCAAAAAATCTATCAAAAGCGACTTAGCAAGAATTGATGCGATGACCGATGCGGACATCGATTATTCCGATAGTCCTGAGCTTGGGGATGAGTTTTTTGACAAAATCACCACCCCTTGGCCGCCGTCAAAAAAGCAACTCACTATCCGGCTTGATGAGGATGTGCTGGAATGGGTTAAGAGACAAGGCAAAGGCTATCAGACCCGGATCAACCGTATTTTACGGGCGGCGATGGATAGTCAGCAGCGACAGTAAATCATTCTTTGCTGCTGGTTAAGTGGTTTTAGTTTTGAAAATACCACATGAAAACAATCTACTATCCTGAAGATGATATTTTGGAACTGCATTTTAGCGACAACACTATCGTTAGAGAAACAACGCAGGATTGGAATGTCGTTTTGTCTTACGATGCTAATAATCATCTTGTGCAGATGGTGGTATTAGAAGCCAGTGTTTCCGGGCTGCTGCCTTTACAAGAGCAGAAAGCCGCGTAGTCCTCGGTCGGGTTAGCGTAGCGTGACCCGACATATACGCTAAATTATTCTACGCTAGTCCGACATGGCTAAAAATATTGGCATGTTAGATTTGGTTACTTAGCCATTCGCACGAATGAACTTTAGGCTATGTTATGATTTAGCCACTATATCAGTCGGTAAAAATAACACAGCATGATTCGCAAACTGCAAATAAACAATTATAAATCTCTGCATGATCTGACTTTAACGCGGTAAGGCGTAATTTGCAGGGCCGTAGGATGTGCTGAACGCAGTGAAGCGCATCAATCGCGAACGATGCGGTTCCTAGCGTCACCACATCCTACGAGCCACCTATCTTGGGTGTTTGTTTTTGAGCGAATTAACGATGATTAGCTTTTTAACCGATGCCCCCAAATCAATCTAAGGGTTTCTTTATATGAACGCATCATCAATCGTTAATCAAATGTTCAGCCAAATAATAAGCGCCTACTGGTGGGTGATCCCACTGCTTTTACTCATTGCTTTTCTGAAATCACCTTTCATGAAAGGTATGTTTGGCGAGTTTCAGGTTAACTTGGCAGCAAAGTTCTTTCTGGACAAGAAAATCTACACGTTGTTTAAGAACGTAACATTACCAACAGAGGACGGAAGCACCCAAATCGACCACATCATTGTGTCGCGGCACGGTGTCTTTGTGATCGAGACCAAGAACATGAAGGGCTGGATATTCGGTGGTACTCAACAAAAAATATGGACTCAGAAGATATACCGGCACACGAGCAAATTCCAAAATCCGCTACATCAGAACTACAAACACACCGAGACACTGCGGTCTGCTCTCGGACTCGAACCGGATAAGGTGTTTTCGGTTGTTGTCTTTGTCGGCGACAGCACTTTCAAAACAGCAATGCCGGACAATGTTGTTTATATGGGCGGCTATATCCGCTTTATAAAAAGCAAAATGCAGGTCATGCTAAGTGATAGTGATGTTCTGTCCATTTGCGCCAAAATTCAGTCCGGCCGGTTAAAGCCATCAATTAGAACCCATATCGATCATGTCAGGCATGTCAAAACACTGGTCGAGGAAAAACAGCGGCAAGATGATAATTCATGTCCAAAATGCGGCATGCCAATGACATTGCGAACTGCGCGGCAAGGCACCAATCAAGGTAAACAGTTCTGGGGATGTACCGGTTATCCCAGATGCAAAACGGTTAAACAATTAGCATAAATGACGCCCATCGTTCACCTGAAATTTCCCTCGCTGAGCAACCGTCTACCCCCCCATTCGTAACGTCTGATTGGAACTGCAAAGCCGATTTTGAACTGACAACGCAAGTTTTGTACTCCAAAAAACATTGATGCCGGAGTTCAATGCTTGCTTTGCAGCTTAAATAACCGGCCATCGTCAAGGTTTCTCACGATAAGGCTTCCCGAACATTGGAGCAATTTTGCCGATTAAAAAGATTGATCCGCTACAGACAGCTAAGCTTTGTTATATTGCTCACCACCAAACCCTTTAACGAAGATAAAACTAATGTTAAGAATATTCCACACCGCAGACTGGCATCTCGGGCATCATCTGCACGGCGTATCAAGGCAACTGGAACATCAGCACTTCCTGGACTGGTTGCTGGATGAAATGCACAACAAACAGGCTGATGCGTTGATTGTTGCCGGTGATATTTTCGATTCGGCAAATCCATCCTCCGTTGCGCAATCTCAGCTTTATGACTTTCTGGTCAAAGCCAGAACCCGGTTGCCGAATCTGAATATTATTTTAATCGGCGGCAATCACGATTCCGCTTCACGGCTGGATGCGCCATCACCCATTCTCAATGCGCTGGGCGTTACCGTGGTCGGCGGTTTGCCTCGCGACGAGCAGGGCAATATCGATTGGGATCGCTTGCTGGTCCCGCTGACCAATGCGGCGGCGGGCGATGTTAAAGCCTGGTGCGGAGCCATGCCGTTTTTGCGTAATGCCGATCTTCCCGCAGGCGAGCAAGACACCGATCCGTTAATCTCCGGCATGAAAACGCTGTATGCCGAATTGTTCGCGCAGCTGCAACAAAAGGCGGGCAATGCCGAAAGCCTGATCCTGACCGGGCATTGTTATATGGTCAACGGCGCAGTGTCCGAATTAAGCGAGCGCAAAATACTGGGCGGCAACCAGCATGCGCTGCCGGTTGAATTATTTCCCGATGACATTGCTTATGTGGCTTTAGGCCATCTCCACTTGGCACAAAAAGTCGGCGCGAACGAGCATATTCGTTACAGCGGTTCGCCGATTCCGCTGTCGTTCGATGAAACCGATTATTTGCATCAGGTTGTCCAAGTCGATGTTCGGGCAGGGCAGCCGGTTGCAACCGTCGCCGTTAAAATCCCCCGTAGCGTTCAATTGCTCAGGATTCCCAACGGCAAAGATTTTGCCGTGTTGTCGGATGTGATCGGACACTTGGAAAGCCTGATTCTGGACGATCTGCCGATCGAGCGACGGCCTCTGCTCGAATTGCGCATCAGGCTGGAAAAGCCCGAGCCCGGATTGCGGCAGCAGATTGAAGACGTCATCGCCAAACTGCCGGTGCGCTTATTGAAAATATCTACCGCTTACAGCGGCAACGAAAAAAGCCTGGCGGACCTGAAAATCGAAGAACGCCTGGAAGAACTGCAACCGTTGGATGTTTTCCAGCGCTGCTATCAAAACAAATATGACAAGGACGCGCCTAAAGCTTTGAATGTGCTATTTAACGAATTGGTTGAAAGCCTGCAAGGAAGCGAATAATGCGCATATTAGCGATACGCGGAAAAAACCTGGCAAGCCTTGCCGAGCCGTTCGAGATTTTACTGAATGCAGGTCCGCTGGAGCAGGCCGGATTATTCGCCATTACCGGACAAACCGGCGCCGGTAAAAGCACGATCCTGGATGCCTTGTGTCTGGCCCTGTATGACGAAATTCCACGCTTGCCGAGCGGTCAGGGTTTTGCGGTAGGCCATAAAGACGAGGATGAAAAGCTGCGCGTAACCAGCAATGACGTGCGCTCTATTTTACGCCGAGGCACCGGCAACGCGTACGCCGAAGTGGATTTTATCGGCAAGGACAAGCATCACTACCGGGCGCGCTGGGAAGTCAGCAAAGCCCGAGGCAAAGCGGACGGTCGCTTGCAGGCGCAGGAAGTCACGCTAAGCAAAATTGACGACGGTCAGCGCATCGGCCAAGGCAAAAAAGACACGCTGGAGAAGATCTGCGAACTGATCGATCTTAATTTCGACCAGTTCCGCCGCTCGGTGTTATTGGCTCAGGGCGATTTTGCCGCGTTCTTGAAAGCCAAAAAAGACGAGCGTTCCAGTTTGCTGGAGCGCATCACCGGCACCGAACTTTATTCCGAACTGTCCATCGCCGCATTCGATCGGGCCAGACAGGAAAAAGACGCGCTAAATCTGATTACAAACAGGATGCAGGATCAAATCCCGCTGGATGAAGAAGCCCGGCAACTGCTGGAACAGCAACGCGACCAATTCATAGCCCAGTTGGCCGATCTGGATCAGCAAATCGAGCATAACCAAAAAATCATCGATTGGTATGCCGAACTTAAGAAACGGCAAGAAGCCGAGCGAGTTGCCCGTGACGAACTTACAATCAGCCAACAGGTGTGGGATGCGGCCGAAGCCGGGCGGCAACGCATGCAAAAAGTGGAAGCGGTTCAGCCTTTAAGGCCGCTGTTAGCTCAGTACCAAACGGCAAACGCCGAACATCGGGATGCCCAGCAAAAACTCAAAGACAGCAGCGATCAGCAGCTAGCCGCTGAAACAACGCTGCAAACGGCAAAGGAACGGCTCAATATCCTGGCCGTTGCATTAACCGGAGCCGAACAGCAACAGCAGCAGGCGCAACCGGTGCTAATCAAAGCACGGGCCTTGGACACCCGCATCGATGTCATCCGGCAAACTGTCGCCACCTTGGCCGGTGAAGAAAACCAATTGCTTCAAGCGTTGGACAGCGCCGAACAAGACCATCAGTCCTTATTGAGGAGACAGGCCGAACAAACCACGGCGCTGCAACAGCTTAATCTCTGGCTGGAACAAAACCAGGCGATCAAACCCATCGCCGCCGAATGGAGCCGCTGGAATGCGGAGCTGGAACGCTATCAAACGCTGAACATCCGCAAAACAGACGCCGAACATAATGCCGAGCAGTTAAAACAGGCGGTTACCAAGGCTGAGCTCAGCTTGGCAGAGTTAAAGCCGGCGATTGACGACAGCCTCAACAAACTGACGCTGCATCAGCAGACGCTGGCGCAACTGAAAACGCAGGACAGCCGCCAGTCGCTTGAAGACCTGCATCGCGCAAAAGGCGAGCTTGAAATTAAGCGCGAACAGGTCGCTTTGGCGTTGAAGTTGGCGGGCAATGCACAAGAGCTGCAACAGGCTATCAAGCAGGATGCGGACAAATTGGCGGCCACCGAACAGGCGATTAACGACAGTGCGCTGCAACTGCAAACGGTAAATCAGCAGCAGACGGCTAACAGTGTCGCGCTGATCGAGGCTAAAAAAGCCTTGGAACTGATACAGGCGACAACGCATAAAAACGCCGAACAATTCCGCTCTTTGTTACAGGACGATCAGCCTTGCCCGGTTTGCGGAGGGCTTGAGCATCCCTGGAAAGATCAGGTCAGCGTAGGCAATGAACATGCCGTAGCGCAGTCGGCGCGGGTCGCCGAGCTGGAAAGCCAAAATGAACAGTTGATTAAAACTACCGCCGAATTGACCAAAGGCATCAGTCAGGGCCAAGAGCAACAAACAGCGCTGGCCGAAAAGCTGTCCGAGGCGCAGACCAATCTGGCTCAATGCGGCAGTGATTGGGCTGTATTAGCTATGCACCATAAACCTGATTTTTCCATCACCGATAGTCTGCTTTTGCCTGCGCTTAAAATCCACGACGAGCAGATAAGTTCAGCATTGGAGCTAATCAGGCAGCAGGAAAAAGCGGCTCTCGAATTACAAAGACAGCTTCAGGAGGCGCAGGATTTATTCGATGCGGATCAGCGGAATAAAGAACAACTGTCTGCCGAATACGCCACGCTGGATAAGCAAAACGCCAAAAATAAAGCCGACCTGGAACATGTCGGCAGCGGAATTCAGTATTTGGAAAAACAACTGCAAGCAATTGTCGATTTGTTGGCGACGCCGTTTCGGCAAGTGGAAAACTGGCGAATTTATTTACAGGCTTCCACAACAGAGTTCAGACAAGATTTCGCGGCAAAAGCGCAGCAATTCCAGCGTACCGAACAGCAGATTGAAACCGCCGCCAAAGCCCTGGAAAAAATCAGCCATGATGAAAAACTTGCCGAGCAACGGCTAAAACAATTCCGGCAACACCATGACATTAAACAAGCCGAATTAACGGCTCAAACAGCAGAACAACGAAAACTGACCGTCGAGCGCGAAGCGGTGTTGCCGAATGTGACTGCCGACAATTACGAGCAAAGCGTTAACCAAAATGTACAAACCGCAAGAGCCGCCCACCAGCAGGCCGGTAATAGGGTCAATCAAGCCGAAACAGAGCTGGCAACCCATAAACAAAATCAGCAGCATTGGCAAACCGAGACCGGCAGGCGTTACAGCAACCTGGAAAAAGCCCTAAGCGCGTTGAACCAATCGCTGGAAATGCAAGCCATCGATATTGAGCAGTTAAGCCGGTTGCTGGAAAAAGACGCCCCTTGGCTGGCTGAACAGAAAACCCAAATGGCGGCGCTGGAGCGCGCCTTGCAAGAATCTGCGGCCTTGTTAAAAGTTAAAGCCGACGATTGCGTTAAGCACCAAGGCAACCCGGTCGACAGGCCGGAAGACGACGCCAACAAGCTGTCGGCCGAATTGCAGCAACAAAGACAGCTTGTGCATAGCCAAAAAGAAGAGCAAGTCATCCTGCTGCGGGAAGACGATAAAAGAATCGAAGCCGGGCGCGCGTTGAAAGCGGAACTGGACAGCCAACGAGACCGCTGGGATCAATGGGAAAGCCTGAATGAACTGATCGGCTCGAAAAGCGGCGCAAAGTTCCGTACTTTCGCCCAAAGCCTGACCCTGGAAGCCTTGCTGGCGCACAGCAACCGGCATCTTGAAGACTTCGCCAAACGTTATGCCCTGCAACGGGTGCCGGGCAGCGATCTGGAACTGCAAATCATCGACCGCGACATGGCCGACGATGTGCGCAGCGTACACAGCCTGTCCGGCGGCGAAAGCTTTCTGGTGTCGCTGGCATTGGCTTTGGGCTTGGCGTCGTTATCATCCAATAAAACCCAGGTTGAATCGCTATTTATCGACGAAGGCTTCGGCAGCCTGGACCCGGAAACACTGGACATCGCCATCGCCAGCCTGGACACCCTGCAAGCCTTGGGCAGAAAAGTCGGCGTTATCTCGCATGTGCCTATTCTGGTTGAGCGGATTGGGGCCAAGGTGGTGGTCGAAAAGCAGGGCGGGGGAAGGAGTCGTGTTTTGATTGTTGGGGGGTATTGAAAGGCGCACTTGCAAGTGATGGGTTGAGTTAATTCGTGCATAGGCGGAGAGGATAACGGTCATCGCCGCGACTGAAGTCGCGGCTCCAAATATCCTGAATGAAATTGCGATTTTTGTTGGTTTTTGCATGATTACCGATACTTTGTTAGTATCCGTAGCAGACAAAGGAGCAGCTATGAACGAAATTTTCTTTATTGTAGAAGACGCCCCGGAAGGCGGTTATACGGCCAAGGCGCTCGGCGAATCGATTTACACTGACGCGGACAATCTTGAACAACTTCATGCCAACGTCCAAGATGCGGTTCGCTGCCATTTCGATGAAGACAAAAAACCCAAGATGATCCGCCTGCATTTCGTTCGCGAAGAAGTCATCGCCGTTTGAAACTCCCCCGCGACATTGATGGAATCCAGCTTGCAAAAGCCCTTGCCGGACTCGGATACCATATCACCCGCCAGACCGGAAGCCACATCCGCCTGACAACTTTTGAGAACGGCGAACACCACCTAACTATTCCCGCTCATAATCCTTTAAAAATCGGTACATTGGCTTCGGTTTTTAGCGGCATCGAATCGCACTTCAAGCTTACCCGAGATGAATTGTTGAAACGCCTCTTTTCTTGATTACTTATACGGCAGTTCCTGTTGGCTGAAATGTGTGTCCGATTGGCGGTATTTATCTTTTCGCCCGTATGTTCGCTTGGGCATATTGCCCCGTGGATTGGGCAGGGATTGGCAATTGTGAGTTCGGATCTGGTTTGGAATAGAACGCTTTATTTGAAGTTGATGGGTTTCGCTACCGCTCTACCCATCCTACGCGCTGCCCAACAGTGTTTGACGGAGATTACCAATGAGCGAAATAAGCAAACAAGAGCTTGAAAACATTACCCAACGTTATCAGGAGCTGATGGCGTCGCAGCAAACGCTGTTACTGTCGACGGCTTCAGCAAACGGCGTTCCTGACATCAGTTACGCGCCTTTTGTGCGGGACGATGCCGGAGTCTTCTATATCTATGTCAGCGAGATGGCCTGCCATACGGTTAATTTGCTGAATAACCCGCAGGCATCGCTATTGTTTATCCGTCCGGAATCCGAATCGCCTAACCTTTTTGCCCGTGAGCGGGCGGTGCTAAGTTGCAGCGTCTCGGAAATAAGCCGTAACGATGCAATTTACGCTGAGCGGATACAAGCCTTGCAGGATAAGTTTGGCGAGGTGGTTAGCGTGCTGCGCTCATTACCGGATTTTCATTTGTTTGCCTTGAGTCCGGAAAATGGGCGATACGTTATCGGTTTCGGGCGCGCTTTCAGTATTAATGTGAATGATGGTTCCTTGCGTCATATTTAGCTGCGCATCTGTAAAACAGATCGGAAAATAGCCGAGCTTTATGTCGTCAATTCACTCATGTATTCAGGGTTCCCGCTCTTGTTTTGTAGACCGCGCTATGGCTGACAACTTCCATTCGAAACGGTGTCAATTAGACCTTCCAGGTTTTAAAAACCTGGAAGGTCTGTCTATCGCCCTGTGTTGGCGCCGATTGAAAATTGACCACCCGTACCGATTGAAAATTGACCAGGGAGAATTGCTGTATAGCGTACTCTACAGCACTGGAATAGTCGACCAGACTGAATTAGTTTTGCCTCCCTTTTGGT